>MDTB01195054.1_pt1 | contig 96205 bp, 93 predicted proteins | sample 811161 | NCBI WGS metagenome assembly MDTB01 (sample SAMN05326650, study PRJNA326480) | marine metagenome | isolation source: seawater | place: Mediterranean Sea | collected 2009
AAGAATCCGCGTAAGCATTCTTGTATCTATATCCGAAATTGCAGGAATACCTGCTTCTTTTAAAAAAGATCCCAAATTTCCAGTTTTTCTATAATTGCTTGAAAAATTAGGCAAATCTTTTATCACCAGTCCTGATAAAAAACCTTTTGCGGCTTCCATATCCTCTAGATTAATCCCTACGTTGCCGATATGCGGATACGTAAGTGTAACTATTTGCCCTTTATATGAGGGGTCTGTCAATATCTCCTGATATCCCGTCATGGACGTGTTAAAGACCACTTCGCCAGTCGCGGAGCTAGAGGCGCCCACTGAGATGCCTTCAAATAAAGTACCGTCCTCTAGCATTAAAATAGCGCGCTCTTCTTTGAGCTTTAACAATTTTTATAACTCCTCGGAGATTATAGTGCGAAACTATTCGACCTAAGATTACAAGCTGACGCTCGCAATTGTACATTTTATTTCGGCTGAAACTCAACACAAACAGGACAAAATCATTGTGGAATTATTTTTTTCAGATGAGACTTCATTTCAATCCGAGCACCTGCCTCATATCATGTAAACCGGAGGATTTGTTGGCAATGTATTTTGCTGCCCGAATTGCACCCCTCGCAAATGTGGATCTGTCGCGAGATTTATGTGAAATCTCAACGGACTCTCCCATACCAACAAAAAAAGCCGTATGATCACCCACCACATCTCCCCCGCGAATTGTTGCAAACCCTATCGATTTTGGGTCTCGTTTACCTGTGTTGCCGTATCTCGAAAAAATACCGTTTTCGTCTAAATTACGATTTGTTACATCTGCAATTAGATTACCCATTTTCAAAGCTGTACCAGACGGCGAGTCCACTTTTCTGCTGTGGTGAGACTCAAGAATCTCAGCGTCAAAGCCACGACCTAAGGCCTTTGCAGCAATTTCCACTAAATTAAACATTACGTTCACGCCAACACTCATGTTTGGTGCAAAAACTATCGGAATCTTTTCGGCGGCACTTCTCACAGCTTCGCGTTCGTTTTGTGAAAATCCAGTTGTACCTATCACGACAGGAATTCCTAATTTTACGCAATATTTTAGATGCTCTAATGTCCCGACTGGTCGGGTAAAGTCAATTAATACTCCACAACCGGCCAAACCCTGCCCTAAATCGCAGCCAACATTTATCCCCGTCTTTAAACCAATAGCATTGCCAACATCTTTCCCGACAACTCCGCTACTGGGGGCGTCGAAGGCAGCACACAGTTCCACATTCTCGTCATTCATAATAATTTCTAATAGTGCTTTGCCCATCTGCCCAGATGAACCTGTGATTCCGACTTTCAGCATATTTGTATTGAACCCACTTTCAAGCGAGTCTATTCTCCCCCCTCTATTCGCACCAGCTTGTCGTCCTTAAAGATTAGGGTAATATCCCTTTTTTTTTCAGTATTACCTGTCCGCCCCTCAAGATACACATAACTCCATCGATCTCGGTTAAAAGGGTCGATCACCAATGGCGTACCTAAAATATACACCACCTGGTCGCGCGTCATATTCAGTTTAAGTAAAGAAATCATGCTGGAGTCTATATAGTTCCCTTGCTGGACCTCTATTTTATAAGGCACCAAAAAGCAACCATTTAGCAAAAAACAAAAAACTAGAATTAGGACAAATCGCATAAGATGTTCGGAGAGCTCCTTATTTATTTTGAATTACTGAGTTGACGGCTACAATATCACAAAGCATACTTTTTTTTTTGTTACCGTGCTAATATTAGTTTGGTGCGTTACTGTGGGAAAAGCTAAAAACACTGTAAGTTATGTCTTCCTTCGACAATTTAAAAAGCATTGGGCTGAAAGCCACCCTTCCTCGTCTCAAAATACTCACGTTATTTGAGGAAAGCAAAAAGCGTCACCTTACAGCAGAGGAAGTCTATAAAACATTGACCGACGAGGGTCTTGAAATTGGTCTAGCCACAATATACCGTGTTCTAACACAGTTCGAGCAAGCGGGACTTCTAATCCGTCACAACTTTGATCAAGGCAAAGGAACGTTTGAACTAACCAGTTCTCAGCATCATGATCATTTAGTCTGCACAAAATGCGGTCATGTGGAAGAGTTCTTCGATAATGAAATAGAGAAACGGCAAACAGATATAGCTAATAAATTAGGCTTTGAGATCACTGATCATTCTTTGAATTTATACGGAGAATGCAAGAACCCAGCCGAATGTAAAAATAACAAATAGCCGAGAATCACAAAATAAAACTAAACTAATCGAAGCGGGACGCGGTTTCTAGCATCTCTGCGGCATGTTGAATGGATATATTTGTAACATCTAATCCACCTATCATTCTGGCTAATTCCTTTACTCTACCGTCCTTGTCTAAAAGCTCCGCTGAACTGCGAACTGACTGACCATCCGTATTTTTTTTAATTCGCCACTGTTGTTGAGCAGAGGCAGCCACCTGTGCTAAGTGAGTAACGCACATCACTTGATGTTTCGACCCCAAATCACGCATCAGTCGACCAACAGTCTCAGCCACACCCCCCCCAATTCCCGAATCTACCTCATCAAAAATCATGGTTGGAACCTGAATGACATTTGACATAACAGTTTGGATTGCCAATGAAATCCGCGATAATTCACCTCCCGACGCGACCCGTGCTATCGGCTGTGGCTGCACTACCGCTTTGTTCGACATGCAGAATTCTATTTTCTCTTGCCCGAAAGCCGTCCCTTCGGTGATAGCAGACAACACCACCTTAAAAATTTTATCCTTCATTCCAAGGAGACCCAAAGCCACCGTTATTTTATTTTCCAAATCTTGAGCGCCCTCTCTTCTCTTCACTGTGAGTTTTGACGCTAACTCTTGGTAGATATCGCGGGCTTCAACTTCTTTAGAAAGCAACTCATCGAAATCGACCGAGCCCTCAAGCCCACTAATTTTTTCAGATATTTGTTTTTTTAAATCCGGAAGTTTCTCCACCGGTTCCTTATGCTTAACGGATAAAGCATAAATATTGTCAATTTTTCTTTCCAAACTATTCCAGTGACTGGGATCATACTCCAGCTTTTCGAAGTAGCTTTTTGACCCAGATAAAAACTCATTCAGCTGAATATTAGCCGTATCGATTACTTCTCCGAGTTCCTGCAAATTCCTGTCGTGCTCAATCGAAGAATCTAGAATCTTCCTAACCGATAACATTTGGTCCACAATGGAATTATCATTTTCGGAAACAATCTGAATGATTTGTCTCATGTTTTCAGATAACAACGCGAAATTACTCAACTTTTTGTACTCAGTTTCAATTGCGGGCCACTCTGCCGAAGAAAAATCAATAATGTCCATCTCTTTTAGTTGCCACTTTAAATAGTCCAACTCTTTAGCGTTCGCTGCTGCATCTTGTTCGGCCCTGATGCGGTTTTGTTTCGTGGTTTGCCAAACATGCCACTTCTCTGATACCTCTTTCGCCAAAATACCAGCACCTGCGAACCCATCCAGAAAGATTCTTTGCTCTGCAGATCTCATCAAAAGTTGATGATCATGCTGACCATGAATGTTGACAAGGTGCATCCCTATACTCTTCAATTGGCTCAAGGTGGCCGCCGCCCCATTTATCCAAGCCCGGGAACGCCCACCTCTGTCGAATGTCCTGCGCAAGACACAATGCCCGAGTTCAAACAAACCGTCGTCTTTGAGCAATTGCTGCACCCGGGTTAATCCGTCTATTGAAAACTCTGCACTTATGTCGGCTTTTTCGCAACCGTCTCTAACGACCCTGCTGTCGGCTCTTTCTCCAAGAAGAAGGGATAAAGCTCCAACTAAAATTGACTTCCCCGCGCCCGTTTCGCCAGTCAAAGCAAAAAAACCGGCTTTGGAAAATTCTAAGTCCAAATTTTCCACTATGACAAAGTTTTTAATTGTGAGCGCTTTCAACATAGACTCTTCACCTAGAGTGAATCACTCCAATGAAGTTTTTGCCGTAACATCGCATAATAATTATGTCCCTTCGGATGCAACAAACGTATTGGGGAAGAGGCACTCCTTACCGATATTCGATCATTTTCTTTCAAATCGTAGTGGGAATGACTATCAAAATTTACACGACCGTCACAAGCTTTCAAAATTTTTACCTCTATTAGAGCCCCCTTGTTTAAAACGATGGGACGGTTTGACAAAGTATGCGCGCTTACCGGAACTAAACCCATGCAATTTAAACTGGGGTGTAATATTGGACCTCCGGCTGACAACGCGTAAGCTGTGGAGCCAGTTGGCGTTGTGATTATCAAGCCGTCTGCTCTAAGGAAACAAACAAACGCTCCGTCTATGAGCACCTCTAATTCAATTAATCCGCCGTCCGCCCCTTTATTGACTGACACATCATTTAAAGCTAGTACTTTTTTTTCCCTAGCAAAGTTCCGCGTAACCTCAGCGTCTAGTAGCATTCTCTCCTCTACAACATAATCACCCTTTAAAATAAGCTCAATGCTGTTTTGCATACTCTCAATGGAAAGATCAGTAAGAAAACCTAATCTGCCCTGATTAACCCCAACGAGAGCAGTATTGTAAGGAGCTAGAGTTCGGGCGATGTTAAGCATGGTTCCATCTCCACCAACTACAATAGCTAGGTCCACACTCTTACCAATTTCATCTAGCGATAAGGACTCATATTTACCAGAACCAATATTAGCTGCGGTTAGGTTATCCAAAAATACTTTAACCTCCCTATCCACTAAAAACCCAGCTAATCTTAGAAGGGGGTTTTTAATTTCCGGGCTTTTGTACTTGCCTATCAGGGCAACTCGTTTAAACTTGCTCATATGTGTAATTAGATCATAATTTAAAAAAAAACATTCGATAATTAGTATTGATAATTAGATAGTATGCTGAAAGACAGAGCAAGAATACTCCTAAAAACACTCGTAGAGAGATACATCACGGATGGTCAACCTGTCGGGTCGCGAGCTTTAGCCAAATTTTCAGGCCTAGACCTTAGTCCGGCTAGTGTAAGAAATATCATGGCAGATCTTGAGGATATGGGACTTATCTCTAGCCCGCATACTTCAGCCGGCCGAGTCCCAACCGCAAGAGGCTACCGGTTTTTCGTTGACACCCTTCTAACTGTTAAACCCTTGGATCAATTGGAAGTCGATCAGCTGGAGGGAGCGTTAAACCCAGATAGTGCCAAAACACTTGTAACCTCAGCATCACATTTACTTTCTGATTTAACTAGTTTTGCCGGAGTTGTTATGACAAACAAAAGAACCGCATCCTCTTTCCGGCACATTGAATTTGTTCATTTATCGGATCAAAGAGTCCTTCTTATAATCGTAACTCCCGAGGGCGATGTTCAGAATCGAATGCTGAAAATGGATAAAACATATAATGCTGCAGAGCTAACAAAAGCGGCAAATTACTTCAATACCAATTACTCTGGTATGCCATTCGAAAAAATCAAAGCTCGTATACAAAAAGAACTCAGAGAGCTCAGAGACGATATGTCCAGGCTTATGACAAAGGCGGCTGACGCTGGAACAGAAGCGGCCGAAGAAAAAGATGGTGCCTACGTCATTTCCGGAGAACATAATTTGTTAGGCGTACAAGATCTATCAGCTAACATGTCGAATTTGAAACGATTATTTGAAATGTTTGAAAGAAAAACCGGCTTGATAGAGTTGTTGGAAATTAGTAGCCAGGCAAAAGGCGTGCAAATATTTATTGGAGGAGAATCGGGATTAATACCGCTTGACCAATGCAGCATTGTAACCGCACCCTACAAGTTAGATGGACAAGTTGTTGGTACTCTTGGCGTGATAGGCCCGACCCGAATGGCCTACGAAAGGGTGATTCCAATAGTCGATATAACGGCGAGACTTTTAGCCAGCGCCCTTTCTCAAAAATAACTAACCGCATTCTCCGATATGAAGCTAGTCAAAGAAAATCAATATACTCATGGCAATACACAGACGACCGGAATTATTCTTGTCAATCTTGGCACCCCAGATAAACCCACAACATCCGCTGTTAGAAAGTATCTAGCGGAATTTTTGTCTGACCAGCGAGTGGTAGAGATTCCAAGAGTTCTTTGGTTTATTATTCTTCACTTTTTTATTCTGCCATTCAGGCCGAGACAAACAGCAAAAAAATACCGGACTATCTGGACCGAAGGAGGATCACCGCTACGCGTAAATACAAAAAATCTTGCGGTTGCGATTGCCAAATCTTTACGAAAAACGACAAAGTCGCCCCTTATAGTTGATTATGCCATGCGGTATGGCAAACCCTCATTCGATTCCGTGATAGCTCAGCAAAAGAAAAAAAATGTAAAAAATGTTCTTGTGGTGCCCTTGTACCCGCAGTACTCCTCTAGTACTACCGGAAGTGTTTTTGACGCGATTAGCCAAGCTTTTCGAAAAATGCGAAATATTCCAAACATTAGATTTATGCGAAGTTTCCACGATCACCCCGGCTACATTGATGCCTGCGCCGCAATAATTGAACAATTTTGGAGAGAAAATGGTTTTCCCTCAAAATTGATCCTGTCTTTCCATGGTGTGCCAAAATTTAGCCTTCTAGCCGGAGACCCCTATCATTGCGAATGTCATAAAACAGCCCGCTTAATAGCCGAAAAACTTGATTTTGATGACACCAAAATAATACCCACTTTTCAATCCCGTTTCGGTCGCGCTGAATGGCTGAAACCCTATACCATCGATGTCATGAAATTGTTAGGAGAAGCGAAAACTGAGCGGGTTGACGTATTTTGTCCCGGCTTTACCTCTGACTGCCTTGAGACTCTTGAGGAAATAAAGATTGAAAACAAGGATGAATTTTTAGCTGCTGGTGGAAAATCTTTTAACTTTATACCCTGCTTAAACATAAATGATTATTGGATCACGGGTTTAGACCAAATAGTTCGAGAGAATATTGAGGGTTGGGTATCTTCAGACTACGACCCGGAAAAAGCAGCGCTCCAAGCTAAGAAATCTAAAGAAAGAGCCATTGAACTCGGTGCCGAAATTTAAACTGGCTACATTATTATAGTAGCGTTATCCCAATACTCTGACCATATTGTGTTTCAATATCATAGGCTTCACTCATTTTTTGATAAGTCGTCATTATTTTGCGACCAACATTAGTGGCCTTCTGCTCTACCAATTTACACGAATCTTCTTGCTTAAACGCTAGGATTGTATTTCTAATTTTTTCGGCAGCTAATATCGCATGTTCCTCATGAAATTTTTCGTGCTTTTTTATCGCAATAAACATTTTTTCCCACCGTATTTTGAGTTTTTTTGATGCGTTTGAGAAATTCTTCCATTTTGGATAAGTTGCGTTCATACCAACCATCACAGAGACTTCCCTTGGTCTGCACGAATGCTCCCTTTCTAGAAACTTTATTTTCCACTGTACGTCCCATTGCGCCCTGTAGATATAATTTCTCCCGTCCCTCCCAACTGGACCTTTCTTGGAGAATTGTTGCATCAGAATCAAAGCCGAAGTCCCTGCTACAAAATAATAATTTGTAGATTTTCTTAACGGCGAGTCAGCGTAGACTGAATTTACTAAAAAAAAAGCAAGGAGTAACCACAAGAAAAATGGTAGTCGCCTCATTTTTTCCACCTCTTCAGAAAAAAATTAAATGTAACCACTTGAAAAAAGCCAGACTGTCACCATATCAGGAATATGGGTTTAAGGAGAATAAAATGCACGAAAACGAAGATAACTTAACCAACGAAGCGCACGAAAAAGCCATAAACACTGTGGATCAGGAACAGCACTCAGATCAGCCGAGGGACGCCGATGAAGAAAACTCAGAAGAGGCGGAAGGAATCCTCCAAAAAAGACTCGAGAGCGCTGAGTCGCAAATTGAGACACACAGAGACGCATGGTTAAGAGCGAAGGCTGAAGCTGAGAACATAAGAAAAAGATCTGTCACGGACATAAACAATGCTCGAAAGTTCGGAAATGAAAATTTTATTCAAGATCTCTTACCGGTCAAGGATAGCTTAGAGGCAGCACTAAAATCCGAAAATTCAAGTATCGATGCTTTAAAAAACGGGGTTGAGCTTACCTTAAAGCAGCTGGAAAGTGTATTTTCAAATAATCAAATTCAAGAGATCTATCCTTTAGGCGAGGCATTAGATCCCAATCTGCACCAAGCAATGTCCACGGTGAGCAGCGACAAACCCAATAACACGATTGTTGAAGTGCTTCAAAAAGGCTACTTGCTCCACGAAAGGCTAGTGCGACCAGCCTTAGTGACAGTAGCAAAAAAATCACCCGAACAAGAGGCAGAAGAATAGAAAATCTTTTGCTCAAGTCATTTTTTTAAAGGAATTAGGTATGTCAAAAATAGTGGGAATAGATCTTGGAACTACAAACTCTTGTGTCTCAATAATGGAAAGCAAACAGGCTAAGGTTATAGAAAATTCGGAAGGTGCCAGAACTACCCCTTCGATAGTAGCCTACGTTGATGATGGCGAAATTTTGGTCGGAGCTCCAGCTAAAAGGCAAGCCGTAACCAACCCGGACAATACGCTATACGCTGTAAAACGACTTGTAGGTCGTCGTTTCAAAGATGGTGAAGTGCAAAAAGCTATTAAGACCTCTCCTTTCAAAATTTGTGAGGCAAAAAACGGAGATGCATGGGTCTCTGCGCAAGGCAAAGATATGGCTCCCCCGGAAGTTTCCGCACAAGTTCTGATGAAGATGAAGCAGACCGCGGAGGATTACGCGGGAGAATCTGTAAGCGAGGCCGTCATAACTGTTCCCGCTTATTTCAATGATTCTCAAAGACAAGCAACAATTGACGCTGGACGGATAGCAGGTCTTGATGTCAAACGTATAATTAACGAACCCACCGCGGCGGCCCTCGCCTTTGGACTGGATAAAAAGGAGGGAGATAGGAAGATTGCTGTCTTTGACTTGGGAGGTGGAACATTTGATGTTTCAATTATAGAAATAGCTGAAGTAGAAGGTGAACACCAGTTTGAAGTCCTATCAACAAACGGAGACACTTTTTTAGGCGGAGAGGATTTCGATCAACGATTGATTGAATACCTCGCAGATGAATTTAAAAAAGACCAAGGCTTTGATCTTCGCAGCGATGTTTTGGCTCTACAAAGACTCAAGGAAGCTGCGGAGAAAGCAAAGATAGAGCTTTCGTCAGGACAACAAACCGAAGTAAACCTTCCATACATTACAGCGGATGCATCAGGGCCAAAGCATTTAGCTGTAAAAGTTACGCGGGCTAAATTTGAGAGTTTAGTGGAAGACCTTGTGAATGGAACAAAAGAGCCATGCCTAACAGCCGTAAAAGATGCAGGATTAAATGTCGCAGATATTGACGATGTTATATTGGTAGGTGGAATGACCCGCATGCCAAAAGTCCAAGAAACAGTGAAAGACTTTTTTGGTAAAGAGCCCCGAAAAGATGTAAATCCAGATGAAGCAGTGGCAATGGGAGCATCAATACAAGGAGGTGTTCTTAAAGGTGATGTAGATGATGTTTTACTTTTGGATGTGACTCCGCTTTCCCTAGGAATAGAAACCCTAGGGGGGGTTATGATGAAACTGATCAAAAAAAATACAACTATTCCGACAAAAGCAAATCAAACATTCTCGACTGCGGAAGATAACCAATCAGCGGTTACCATTAAAGTTCTCCAAGGAGAGAGAGAAATGAGTGCCGGCAATAAAGCTCTTGGAGACTTCAACTTAACTGAAATTCCTCCGTCTCCTCGCGGTATGCCCCAAATTGAGGTTACATTCGATATCGATGCCAACGGCAAACTTCATGTTTCTGCTAAAGATAAAGCTACTGGTAAAGAGAACAAAATTACCATTCAGGCAAGCTCTGGAATTAGCGAGGACGAAATCGAAAGAATGATAAAAGATGCAGAGATAAATGCTGAGGAGGATAAGAAAGCAAAAGAACTTGTCGAATCACGTAATCAGTTAGATGGATTAGTTCACTCCTTGGAAAAATCGATTCAAGAGAATAGTGACAAGCTTGAAGCTGATCAAAAGACACAAGCCGAAGCCGCTATCAAAAAAGCTAAGAATACTCTAGAGAACGGAGATAAAGCGCAAATTGATCTAGAAGTGCAAGAACTTGGATCGATTTCGCAGAAAATTTATGAAAAAACTGCCTCACAAAAGGGTGAGAATGAGCCAAAAGGCAGCGAATCTCAAGACAAGGCAAATTCAGAAAATACGAAAGATGATAAAGACATTATTGATGCCGAATTCGAAGAGGTAAAAGAAGAAGGAAAGAAATAAGGTTTTTTACAAAAAATGAAAACAATGAACCAAAAGTAAGTGATGGCAAAAAGAGACTATTATCAGGTGCTTGGAGTTAGTAGGAGCGCAGACGAGGGTGAGCTTAAAAAAGCATACCGTCGGCTGGCAATGAAATACCACCCGGATCGAAACCCTGATAATGCGAAGGCTGAGGCAAGTTTTAAGGAAGCTAAAGAAGCCTACGAGAATCTTAGCGACCCAGATAAACGCTCTACTTACGATCAATTCGGTCATGCTGGCTTGGATCAGCAAAACGCTGGAATGGGAGGTGGCGGTGCTGGCGGGTTCGGCGGTTTTGCTGATGCATTTGGTGATATTTTTGGTGATATTTTCGGAAACCAACAAAGCGGAGGTAGATCCGGGGGTGTTTTCCGAGGAGCAGACCTACGTTACAATCTAGAGATATCACTCGAAGATGCGGCGCGTGGGAAAGAAACCCGTATCAGAGTACCAAGCATGGGTCAGTGCGAAGTTTGTGGGGGTTCAGGTGCAAAAAAAGGAAGCTCACCAAAAGTATGTCCTACGTGCAATGGACAAGGTCAAGTCCGAATGCAGCAAGGATTCTTTTCGGTTGCGCAGACTTGCCCAACCTGTAAAGGATCTGGCCAGATAATTCAGGATCCGTGCACCAACTGTCGCGGAGAAGGGCGAGTAAAAAAACAAAAAACGCAGACCCTTAAAATTCCTGCGGGAGTTGATAATGGTGATCGAATCAGGCTTTCGGGTGAAGGCGAAGCAGGAGGAAATGGTGGCCCTCCGGGAGATTTATATGTTGAAATTCATCTCAAACCCCATGAGGTTTTTTCGAGAAACGGCAAAGATTTGCACTGCGAGATGCCGATTAGCTTCACCTGCGCTGCAATTGGGGGATTAGTAGAAATCCCGACCTTGGATGCATCGGCTAAAATTAAAATCCCGCCGGAGACACAAACGGGAAAGGTATTTCGTCTTAGAGGCAAAGGCATAAAAGAAGTCCGCTCGTCTGGGATTGGAGATTTGATGGTTCATATGATCGTTGAAACTCCTGTAAACCTTACCAAAAGACAACAGGAATTATTGGTAGAGTTAGAAGAAATCAATCTTGCCGATTCCAGTCGCCATAATCCACGGTCGAAGTCTTGGATGAACAAAGTGAAAACATTCTTTGACGCCTAAACAGTTAATTTGCCAGTTTTTTAACTTTTACCTTCCATTTCCTTAACGTGGGGAAAAGATTCTGCCAGGCCAGTTTCAGGGTTTTGGTATACGCCATCAGAACGCCCTAACCGAACCCTACCGCTCTCTTTGTGCCTTAACTGATATCCCATATTAAATGCGATTGATCGCCTCTCACCCTGACCTAGAAAAGGATATACGGTGTGAATAAGGCTGGATGGAAATAGGAAAAAGTCGCCAACCCTAGGTGAGTGCCTATAGGTCCCATTCTCTAGACCGTTATCCACAGATTTGGCGATAAATTCGATATCGCCGTCTCCCGATTCTCCCTTGAAACGGCGATCTTGTCCCCAACGTTCTTTATAATTCGGAATTTTGAGGTAACAGACCGAAGAAATATCACAATCGGTATGGTGGTGAGCAGGGTTATATTCGCCTTCCCGTTGAGAAACCGCCCATATGCTTGTGAAAAAGGCCTGAAGTACATAATCACTCTCGAGATTCCGGATTTTCTTACCAAGCACATTATTAAGATAATGGGTTGCACAGCTATGAAAAAAATGTGCTGCCCCAACCACATCGAGCATTTCTAACGACAATGTTGGTTCGTGGTAAATTTGCCCGGCAAGTTGGTCACCATGGCTGGAATAGTTTTCTCTCTCCAACACCTTATCAGTAACCAGAATGAGGCCTTTCGTAAGCTCTGCAGGCATCTCTATTTTGGCTACAGGAGGACCAAACATATGTTCAACTGAAAATTTTTTAATTTCCCAATTTTTTTTCGTTCTAAAAAGTTCCTGTTGATTTAGCATAAACATTAATCCTTAGCCTAATCCTAGTGGTAATAGTTATTTGAAGTAAATTTTTTTATTGCTTTTTTCTCCAAATAGTTCCTTCAGCGGAATCCTCTAGTTCGATACCCTTTTGCCAAAGAGTATTTCTAATTTGATCCGCTAATGTGTAATTTTTATTTTTCCTAGCCAAACCTCTCGCGGATATTTCCCTTTCGATATCTGAGGGTGATAAATCGCCAGAATTTCCAGTTGATTGAAAAAAATCTGTGGGAGGTCTACCTAACAGACCAATTAATCCTGCGATCGCGTTCAATTGATCGGCCATAATCTTCGATTTAGTCCGGTTTACCTCTCCCGCAAGTTCAAATAATACCGAGATTGCTAATGGTGTATTAAAGTCATCATTCATGGCCTCTCTAAATCGTTTTGCGAATTGGCAATTCCAATCAATATTCACTCTATTAGAGGAATGTTTTGCCGCTGTATATAAACGTGATAACGACTGATGCGCGTCCTCTATGTGCTCATTAGAATAATTAAGTGGACTTCTGTAATGTGCTCTCAATATAAAATATCGCAATACTTCAGGATCATATTTTTTTAATAATTCACGAATTGTAAAAAAGTTATTAAGTGATTTCGACATTTTTTGGTCCGCAATCCTTACAAATCCGTTGTGCATCCAATAATTTACAAATTCTGCTCCGTGAGCACACTCAGACTGAGCTATCTCGTTCTCGTGATGGGGGAATTGCAAATCCTGCCCGCCGCCGTGGATATCAAAATGAGTTCCCAAAGTTTTTTTACTCATTACCGAGCATTCGATATGCCACCCGGGACGACCCTTACCCCAGGGAGAATTCCAAAATGGCTCATCTAACTTAGCTTTTTTCCAAAGTACAAAATCTAACGGAAAATCCTTTTTTTCATCAATTAACACCCGACTTCCGGCTTGCAAATCCTCCAGACTTTTACCTGATAATTTCCCATAATTTTCGAATTTTTTTACAGAAAAATAGACATCACCATTTTTAACGTGATACGCATACCCTTTTTTTATAAGAATCTCTATAATACCGATCATTTCTGGAATATGATCTGTAGCCTTTGGCTCGTGATCCGGGTCCTCGACCCCTAAATATTTGCAGTCTGCTCGCATCTCTTCAATAAACTCTGCTGTTAATTTTTGAAAAGATATTCCTCGTTCGCACGCTCGCTTGATTATTTTATCGTCGATATCCGTAATATTTCTTACATATGTGACCGAATACCCCAGAACCTGAAGCCATTTTTTTACAATATCAAAAAATACCATCACTCGCCCATGACCTAAGTGGCAAAAATCATAAACTGTCATACCACAGACATATATTTTCACAACATCGGGAGTAATTGGAACAAACTTTTCTTTTCTTTTAGTTAAAGAATTAAAAATGTGTAACATAAAGGTTTAACACTTTTGCAAAATACAATTTAGAATACCACCCAGTTTATCCAACGACCTGAGTAAAAACGCACTAGAAAGCTATGCGTTTTGAATGGTTGTTGATAGACTATTATTCTATTTACAAGACTTTAGCTGACTTAAAAAACTGCAACAGTATAACAGATGCGACACATATTTTTTCTAACTATCATGGTGATAACATGCTCTTGTAGTATGTACGCGATCTCTTCGGAGGAGCTATATTCGGAAACTCAACTACTATTTAACCAAAAAAAATACCTTAAAGTTCTTGAAAAAGTTGACGCCTATGACAAATCAGAAGCCCTTTCGTTGAGGCCCTTATTTCTTAAAGGACTATCCCTGATTAAGATTGGAAGACTGGATGAGGCGGAAATTATTTTCAAACAACTCACCGTTGAATTCCCCTCTAACCCCGAACCTTTCAATAACTTAGCATATGTATATTTTCAAAAAGGCGATTTGAAAAAAGTACGAGAAACCTTAGAGGACGCACTTGCGGCTAATGACAGTTACAGAATCATCTTTGAAAATCTCGGAATATTATTTTCGCGACTTGCTAGTGAAGCATATAAAAAAGCAATACAAAATGAAATTTCCGTGGAGGATACTCTTACTAAACTCTCGTTGGTGCTACGAATTTCAAATTTTGAAGAAAGAGAGAAAATATTAGCGAGTCAGGAAAAAACCAACAATCTAGGCACAGAAATAGAGCACAATGAACCTGAAACCGCAGAGAATAATCTTTCGCCAATAGTTCCTGATGATTTTTATCAAATAGTAAAGGGCTGGGCGTCAGCATGGGAAACCAAAAATGTAGATGATTACATAAGCTATTACACGGCAACATTCAGGGGCTCTTCGAAAAATCGTAAAGAGTGGGAGTCAGTCCGCACGTCGAGAATTAACGGTCCTAAGTCGATAGATATACTGATTCAAAACTTTTCCATTGTCTCTAAAACAAATTCAGAAGCTATCGTACGTTTTCAACAGAACTATAAATCAAACCTTATCGACTCAAAAGGTACCAAGACATTAATTTTTCGTAAAGTCGACAAAGAGTGGCTAATTCATAAAGAATTATTCACAAAATAAATGTATCTTCCATGACAAACAAAATATTGTTCTCATCCCACCAAAGCAAGTTGCGAATCTCGTTTATGATCACTTGCCTATCAATAATTTTCTTCAATAACACCCTCTGCTCGGCGTCAGATAACCAAAATATTGAAGCGAATCTGGTTGAAATATTAGAAAACATTTATTTAAATAAAAATGAAAATGCACTCAAAAAAGCAGAAAAACTAACTGAAACATACCCCAATTTTGCACTGGGCCATCTAATTATGGGAGATCTCTTGTACTCTCAATTTAATTCCTTAGAGAGCCTCGGCATAGACCAGCTACCTGGGAGCAAAGTAACCAAACTCATCGAGGAAGCAATAGCAAGAATAAGGCGTCACTACCGAAACGATCTTTCAACTCTGATCCCAAACTATCTTTTAAAAATTACCGAGAAATACTCTCACATTTTGGTTATAGATACATCCAGCTCTACGATGTTTATTTATAAAAATCTTGGAGAAAACTTTAAATATGTCACCAATTTTTATGTCAGTATTGGAAAAAAAGGAGTTAAAAAGCTGCGAGAGGGAGATAAAAAAACTCCTCTTGGCATATATCGCGTTACCCGTGAGATAAGCGCTACCTCACTCTCTGACCTTTATGGAGCTGGGGCCTTCCCTATAAATTATCCTAATAAATGGGATCAAATAAACGGCTATGGTGGATATGGAATCTGGCTACATGGTAGCCCGTGGAGCACCTACAGCCGTCCACCACAGGATAGCGATGGATGTATCGTCCTAAACAATGATGATTTTATAAAACTTGGTGAATACATAGATACAAACGGTACACCAGTTATTATTTCTGAAAAAATTGAATGGAATACAGCAGGCAAAAATAAAAAAAGAATGAAAACCTTATTAACAAAAGTTGAAAAATGGAAAGCTGATTGGGAGAGCCTAGACACTGAAGAATATTTAACAAATTATTCAAACCTGTTTACCGACGGCAAACGAAATTTTCAAGATTGGGCAAAAAGAAAAAAAGAAATAAATTCCCGTAAAAAATGGATAAAAGTAGAAATTGCTGACCTCTCAATAACACCATATCCGAGCGAGAAAAACCTTGTAGCAATTACATTTACCCAATATTACAATAGTAATAACTTAAATGATCGAATGTCAAAAATTCAATATTGGTCAAAAGATTCGGATGAATGGAAAATAATTTATGAGGGAAAAAATTAAGTATAGTAAAAACCGTTTATTCTAAAAAGGAAAATCAATGTTAAGAGTTTTAATTTTTGTTATGTCAATCGTAGTAAATTCTGCAGCTTTTTGTGATAATCCCAAAGTTATAATGACAACAAACTTAGGTGAGGTAGAGATTGAATTGAATGCTGAAGCAGCTCCAGTAACCGTTGAGAATTTTCTCCGATACGTAGAAAGTGGATTCTACACTGACACCATTTTCCACCGAGTAATTCCTGGCTTCATGGTGCAAGGTGGAGGCTACAGTCAAACTTTTACGGAAAAAACTCCATATGCTCCAATCGCTAATGAAGCAGACAACGGATTGGAAAATAAAATAGGGAGCATCGCTATGGCCCGAACAAACCGACCCCATTCTGCCACAGCGCAGTTCTTTATAAATGTCGCCAATAATACCTTTCTTAATCACAAGAGTAAAAGCCTTAGAGGCTGGGGATATGCAGTATTTGGTGAAGTGGTCGGTGGAATGGATGTCGTCAACGCTATAGCCACTGCGCCTACCGGGAGTGGAGGGCCTTTTGTAAAAGATGTCCCTACAAAATCAATCATTATTCAATCCATTAATGTGATAGGTAACTGACATGAATCTTTCGGTAATAATTAATACGTCTGAAGGCGAACTTTTAGTTGATTTGTATCGCGAGAAGTCTCCACTTACTGTTGATAACTTCGTAAACTATATCGATAAAAAATTTTACGATGGAACAATTTTCCACCGAGTCATCAACAATTTTATGATTCAAGGAGGGGGCTATGAAACTGGAATGGTAGAGAAAAAGACTGATCCTCCGATCTTAAATGAAGCCGACAATGGACTCAGCAACTTAACTTATACCCTTGCTATGGCACGAACAAACGAACCACACTCTGCAACTGCACAGTTTTTTATAAACGTAGCAGATAATAAATTTCTAGACTTTAAATCAAAAAGTGATGATGAATATGGATACTGCGTTTTCGGCAAAGTTATTGGAGGTATGGATACAGTGAATAAGATTAAAGCAATGCCAACAGAGAAATTTGGATTTCATGCTGATGTTCCCTCTGAAGAAATCTCTATCATTTCAATTACGGGACAATAACAAACTAATTAATGGAAAAAACATTATTCGTATCTGATATACACCTAAGTTATTTAAAACCGGAAATCACTAAATATTTCCTTGGCTTCCTAAAAACATTGGCTGGTCAAGCTCAATATCTCTATATTTTAGGAGACTTGTTTGATTATTGGGTAGGTGATGAAGAAATAAAAAAACCAGGCGCTTCTGCGATTATCAAATCATTGAAAGAGGTTTCTGAGAACGGTACCGATATTTTCTTTTTGCACGGAAATAGGGACTTTCTTTTAGGTGAAAAATTTGCTGATGCGGCTGGATTAAAAATCATAAATGAAGAGACACCTGTCAATTTATATGACAATCACTACCTGGTAATGCATGGAGACACGCTATGTACTGATGACGTAGATTATCAAAAATTTAGAACAAAAGTTCACGACAAAAATTGGCAAAATTGTTTTTTGGCTAAACCAATCGAGGAGCGGCACCAGTTTGCAAGGTATGCCAGAGCAACTAGTGAAAAGAATAAAGCGGTAAAAAATGCAGAAATAATGGATGTCAACAATAGCACTGTCTGCAACATGTTCAGGAAATACAATTTTAGAACTTTAATTCACGGACATACTCACCGACCCGCTCACCATACTCTAACAATTGACGGAGTACTCTGTAACCGCTACGTATTGCCGGATTGGGATGCTGGTGGTGGTTACCTTCAATGTGATCCAACAGGCTGTCAAATTATTTTTTTATAAAAATTACTGCTAAAATTTGATTAAACTAAATTCAAATCTAACTGGTTGCTAGTAGTAATGTTTCTTGAAAGCTCTTTATCATTTCTACGAGCCTCAATTAACCTTAAATATTCGGAGGTAACATCTCCCGTAACATACTGTCCAGTAAAGCACGATGTTTCAAACCTATTTATCTTTGGATTAACGGATTGAACTCCACTTACTAGTGCCTCAAGCGACTGATAAATAAGTCGGTCGACCCCAAGCTCACTTGATATCTCAAAATTTTTCCTCCCGTTAGCTATTAACTCTTTAGCGGAGGGCATATCAATACCATAAACGTTAGGGTAACGAACTGGTGGTGCCGCGGATGCGAAAAAAACCCGTCTTGCGCCGGCCTCTCTAGCCATTTGAACTATTTCACGGGCCGTGGTCCCCCGTACGATAGAATCATCCACCAGCATCACATTTTTTCCTTTGAATTCCATTGTTATTGGGTTGAGTTTTTGGCGTACTGATTTTTTCCGTTTTTCTTGTCCGGGCATAATAAAAGTTCTTCCAATATAACGATTCTTAATAAACCCCTCCCTAAATGGAACTTTTAAGCTCACCGCCATCTCCATAGCCGCCGGTCGACTGGAATCAGGAATTGGAATTACTACGTCTATTTTAATATCTGCGTGGTCTCGACGGATTTGGTCAGCAAGGCTTCTACCCATCCGCAGTCTTGTTTCATATACAGAAATACCGTTGAGGACTGAATCTGGACGAGCCAAATAGACATATTCAAAGATACAGGGACATAATTCTCGTGAGTTGATGCTGTTATCTGTATGAAAATTCCTATCAACATCAATAAGTATAGCCTCGCCCGGCTCCACATCTCTCAATATTTGGAAGCCAAGTGAATTGGCGGCGACACTCTCGGACGCGATTAAATATTCAGGATTACCTTCTGTTTCCTTTGTGGCGATTACAAGAGGCCTTATACCATTCGGATCACGAAAGGCCAATAAGCCATATCCAGCGATCATAGCCACTACCGCATAAGCTCCCTTAACTCTTTTGTGAAGCGCTTTAACTGCTTTAAAAACTGTCGCAGAATCTAATTCATGCCTTGTTACAGCTTTTTGTAACTCATTTGCCAATACATTTAATAAGACCTCTGAATCGGAGCTCGTGTTTACATGACGGAAATCTTCCCTGAATATATCCTTGGCTAATTCATCCGAGTTGGTGAGATTCCCGTTGTGCGCTAAAACTATCCCGAAAGGTGAGTTAACGTACAAAGGTTGTGCTTCGGCAGAAGAGCTAGCTGAACCTGCAGTCGGATACCTGCAGTGGCCTATTCCAATTTGTCCTTCAAGATTCCGCATATCCCGAGTTCGAAAGACATCTCGCACCAACCCCTGCCCTTTCGCCATGTGAAAAGTGTTTTTCTCTGCTGTCACTATTCCCGCGGCGTCTTGGCCTCGGTGTTGTAACAATAGCAAACCATCATAAAGCACATGATTAGCCGGTTCTCCAGATGCTATTCCAATGATTCCACACATAGCAAAATTTCTCCAATTGCATTAATACAATTCAGACTCCACAGTCTCCTGAACCGGTACGTTTCCGTTAATTAACAAAATCAGATTTCCCAAATTCCAAAGGAATCCAACTAAACCATAGGGCTACCGATTCAAGTTCGGAGCGAAAATACGCATCTACCCAATAATCCTCTAAAACAAATGGTGTAAAACTGACCAATAACGAACCAATTGCCAGAATTAGCAACCCTCTCGCGAAACCAAAGAAGATACCAAGGAGTCGATCAGTTCCCGATAATCCACTGCTTCGAACAATTCGCGACATTTGTCCTGCTATGAAACTGAAAATAAATACTGTAAATACTAATATTATAACAAATGCTAGGGCATATCTGACCCCGGGATTACTAATATTCTCTGGAACTTGTCGTTCAATAACCGGTGCCCAAATGATCGCTGAGTAAATTGCCCCTGCCCAAGCTAAAAGAGACAAAATTTCTTTAACAAATCCCCGTAACAAGCTAAAAAAAACCGATATTGCCATGGTGAAAATTACAATGTAGTCAATAAAGGTCATATTCTAAGATTTTAATTAGCCTCGTTGAAAGGGACTAATAAGACTGTAGGTTCTCCAATTTTCAGCCCTATTTTTTTTATGGCTTTTACAACAGATTGAGCAAGTATTTTACTTGAATAAGGACCCACCCTTACCCGTGTCCGAACCTTACCATTGATATCTAATTCTTCTGTGTAAACTGGAAGCTTCGCCCCCTTTACCTTTTTCACTAACTTACCGACCGCTTCTTTATCGTCAAATGCGCCGAGTTGAACGATGTATTGTTTATCACTAATGGCTGAAGTAGTTTTATCTTTACCGGCATTTTTCTTATTTAGTTGTTTTTTCGCATTGACTTCCCCTGGGTCAACCAAATGAGACCTATCCGGTAAGTTTTCCAAACTTTTCTTTTCTAACGGTCTGTTGATATTGTTCGGAATCTCTGGAATTTCTATCAAAATATCTTCTGATAAAGGCCGAGGTTCATTATCCAAAAACATCGGCAAAAAAACTATTACTAACAACATTAACGCAATTGCCCCAATTAACCGCTGGCGAGACCGTCTCTTTAGCTCTGTCTCCTCAGATCCTAGTTTTTTTACCATTATGTTGATCCTTTAATATGCTGATAGCCTCATTTACGAGAAAAAATGAGCCAAAGACTACGACTCTATCATTACCTGATGCTAATTGTTTTGCCACTGAATATGCATCTTTGAAAGATGAGAATTCTTCCACGCTGTCGTCTTGTATGCCGCATCTAAAAAAAACCCTTCGAATTTGTTCGTGCGTCATTGTTTTATCCGTTTTTAACAATGTAATTATCCAATAATCAATCTGTTTCTTTAATGCATTAATTATTCCAAACGCATCTTTCGTCGAAAGCATTCCTAAAATAGCAACTGTTTTGTCTACTTTAGGCATTTGGCTCAAAGCGAAACCAAATGCTGAGGCAGCCTGCGGATTATGGCCAACATCGATAATCACTTCCGGTCTGCATGGGATACTTTGACATCTACCTTTCAGGGAGACATTTACCAATCCTTTCCTTATTGACCCCTTATCAACAGGAAGTATATTACTTAGGGTATTCAAAGCGGCCAAAGAAACCGCCGCATTATTCAATTGAAAATCACCTCGTAAAGATGGCCAAGGCAAAGTTAATTTTTGTCCATCATCACTCCAATACACCCATTCCCTAAGTCCAAAAGAACTATATCCAAAGTTTCTTCTAACCAAATTAAAGTTAGAACCGATTCGCCGAGCCTCTCTCTCTAATTCCACAGGCGGTTTATCTTCTCCACAAATGACCGGACTATTTTTTCGAAAAATTCCCGCTTTTTCTTTTGCTATTTTATCAAGTGTGGTGCCTAAAAACTCCGTATGATCCATCGCAAGGCTTGTGATAATAGAGCATTGCCCATCAAAAATATTAACCGCATCTAGTCTACCTCCCATACCAACCTCTAAAATGATAACATCCAGTTGAAATCGGGAAAAACAATAGGCCGCCGCGAGAGTTGCCCACTCAAAATAGGTTAATGCAACATCATTCTTATTTTTATCGATATGCTCAAAGGCATCAACTAAGCTTTCATCGTTTATTTCGCTACCGCAGATTTTTATACGCTCATTAAATCGAGTAATGTGAGGTGAGGTATACAATCCAACCTTAAAACCAGAGGCTAAAAGGATAGATTCCAATATTGCACAAACTGACCCTTTGCCATTTGTACCTCCAACAACAATAATCGGGCATTCAAAATTTAGGGCCATCCGTTCTTGAATTTTTTTTACTCTATCAAGGCCCATATTTATTTCTATTGGACTGCTATTTTCAATTTTTTTAAGCCATTGAGTTAACCCATCCAGTGACATATTTTCATTTTCTTTTTGGCAGTTTTATTTTCTTTACGATCGATCTCTTAAAAGCAAAATAATATTATGCAGAGTATCTCTCATTTGACGTCTATCAATTATCATGTCAATTGCCCCATTCTTGAGAAGGAATTCGGATCTTTGAAATCCCTCAGGAAGTTTCTCTCTTACCGTTTGCTCGATAACCCGTGGCCCCGCAAATCCAATCAGAGCATTCGGCTCTGCGACAATTACGTCTCCGAGCATCGCAAAACTCGCAGACACACCACCCATTGTTGGATCAGTAAGCACAGAAATAAATGGGAGCTTATGCTTAGCTAGCTTCGTTAAACAGGCTGTCGTTTTAGCCATTTGGAGCAAGGAAAACACCCCTTCCTGCATCCTTGCCCCGCCGCTCGCTGAGAAACAGATCAATGGCAAATCAAATTCACAGCAAACATTCACTGCCCGAGAAAATTTTTCGCCTACCACGGAGCCCATGGATCCACCTAAAAACTCGAATTCAAAAGCCGTACATACAACCTTTTCGCCCTTAATTTTACCCCTGAAAACCACAAAAGCATCAAACTCATTGGTTTCTTTTTTAGCCAGTTTTACTCTCTCAACATATTTTTTGCTATCGACGAATTTAAGTGGATCATTAGACTGCAGCTCCCTCGCGATTTCGACCCGATCATCTTCATCTATCGTAATATCGATTCTTTTCCTTGCACCGACTCGACTGTGATGAGAACATTTTGGACAAACATTTAAGTTTCTCGAAAAATCTGCAAGATATAGGACAGTTTCACAACTCTCGCATTTGCTCCACAGACCTTCCGGTATGCTCCTACGCTCATCTGCTCGAGACCTTTTAATTTTTGGGGGCAGTAGCCTATCCAACCAACTCATGGATCAATGCCTGTTAACATTCATCAATAGCTTCCCTAATTTCAGTCAGTAAATTATAAAGATTTTGTTCTATTTTATCTTCCCTAGAATTTTCTATCTCTTCCACTATGCGGCTACCAATAACTACAGCATCCGACACTCTCGCAACTGACTTTGCGGTATTAGCATCCCTGATTCCAAATCCAACCCCAACAGGAAGCCTAACCGTTTCCCTAATTTTCGGTATACGCTGGGCGACACTATCAATATCCAAATGGTTAGCGCCAGTAACGCCTTTTAATGAAACATAGTACACGTAGCCTCCCGCCATCCGCGCTACTGCTTCCATTCGAGCAGCACTTGATGTCGGTGCAAGGAGATAAATCGAATCGATGCCGTGCTTTCGCAGCTGAGTATTCAAGTCTCTTCCCTCTTCTGGGGGATAATCAACCGTCAAAACACCATCCACTCCTGCATCTTTGCATAAAATAGCAAATTGTGCATACCCTAACACCTCAATTGGATTAGCATAACCCATTAATACCACGGGCGTAATAGAATCCGATTTTCGAAAGTCCTTAACAAATTCCAGAACTTGATATAGATCTATTTTTTTTTTCAGTGCACGTTCACTTGATCTTTGAATCACTGGTCCATCCGCCATCGGATCTGAAAATGGAACTCCCAACTCTATGACATCAGCTCCCGCTTTAACCATTAAGTGCATTAGTTTTACCGTAAGTTCAGCTGATGGATCTCCGGCTGTAAAAAAAGGAATCAAAGCCTTTTTATTCGCACTTTGGATATCCTCGAATTTCTTCGATATCCGTGACTGTATTTTCTTCAACTTTTTCCCCAATACTTTTTATCAAAAAATTAAAGGTGAATGCCACTAACCCGTGCAACCGTATCCATGTCTTTATCTCCTCGACCAGACAAATTTACCAGAATGATTTTGTTTTTATCGTATGATGGTGCAATCTTTATCGCGTGAGCAATCGCATGCGCTGTCTCAAGAGCAGGCATTATCCCTTCAACTCTAGTAAGAGTGTGAAAAGCGTCAAGCGCCTCAGCATCGGTAACACTTACGTATTCTGCCCGCCCGTTATCTTTTAACCAAGCGTGTTCCGGACCAACTCCTGGATAATCTAAGCCTGCGGAAATAGAATGTGTTTCAATAATCTGTCCGTTTTTATCTTGAATCAAATAGGTTCGATTACCGTGCAGAACTCCGGGTTGTCCGGCGCACAGTGTGGCAGCATGTTTGCCCGAATCAATTCCACTACCGCCAGCTTCGACCCCAATTAGTTTTACATTTTTTTCCCCAATATATGGGTAAAAAACACCCATCGCATTTGACCCTCCCCCAACACAGGCTAATATCGCATCGGGGTGTCTGCCAATCTCTGTCGGCATTTGATCTTTAATTTCGTTGCCAACAACTGAATTGAAGTCCCTTACCATCATCGGATAGGGATGAGGCCCTGCAACGGTTCCTATAATATAAAAAGTATCGTTTACATTGGTAACCCAATCCCGCATCGCCTCATTTAAAGCATCTTTAAGCGTACGGGATCCACTCTCGACTGGTACAACTTTTGCGCCAAGCAATTTCATTCTGTAAACATTTGTAGACTGTCTCTTAATATCTTCGGATCCCATATACACGACGCATTCCATTCCATATCTTGCCGCTACAGTGGCAGATGCTACACCATGCTGTCCAGCACCGGTCTCAGCAATAATCCGTGTTTTCCCCATATGTTTCGCAAGAAGTATTTGTCCCATCGTATTGTTAATTTTGTGGGCCCCTGTGTGATTAAGATCCTCCCTTTTCAACCAAATTTGGCCACCACCCAGTTGTTCTGAAAGCCTTTTTGCAAAATAAATAGGGCTAGGACGACCCACAAAATTCTTTAGTTCAGACGAGAGCTCCGCTAGAAAATCTTTATCCTCTCGCAGATCTTCGTAATTTTTACGCAGCTCCTCTAACGCGTGCATCAAAGTCTCTGCAACAAAAATACCTCCGTACGGACCGTAATGCCCCTTTGCATCAGGCAGATTATATTCGTTGACAGGTTCATTCATTTGCATCTTTTTACTCCTTGAAAAAAAGCTTTAATTTTATTGATATCTTTCACGCCCGGTGATACCTCTATTCCGGAGCTGACGTCAACGGCCCAGGGCTTAACTTTACTAATAGCCATCCCAACATTATTTGGATTTAAACCGCCAGCCAAAATTATCGGACAAGACAACCCTTCTGGGATTAAGTCCCAGTCAAAGGTTACACCAGTCCCTCCTTTTTCTCCTTCAACAAAGGAATCCAACAATAAACCCTTAGCCGAGGAGTAGTACCCACTTAATTGTATCAAATCTATGTTTTTGTGTACTCTTACTGCTTTAATGTAATTTTTATCAAACTGCTCACAAAATTCTACCGATTCATTTCCATGAAATTGTAACAAATCAGGCTGCACAGATTGTATAACATCAGATACTTGATCGGGCTGAGGGTCAACGAATAATGCAACCGAGGATACAAAAGGCGGCATTCCCCGAATAATTTCTCTGGCTTTAAGCGTTTCTAAAAAACGAGCGCTTTTTTTGTAAAATATCAAACCAATGGCGTCAGCGCCGGCTCTCACTGCCATAGAACAATCCTCTGCGGTGGTTATGCCACAAACTTTAACTCTTGTAATTTCGCTACAAGTTTTATTTATATTCATATAAACCGTCGGAATTGCAATTAGAGGGGAAAGCCCAGCTTTCATCATAACTCACTTTTGTAAGAAAGAGCCCATCTGATGAAAAAGTTGGTCCTGCAAGGCTTCTATCCCTCGAATCTCGAACCTCGGCTATCCAAATGGGAGGTTTTTTTCTTGTGCCAACCTGAACCAAAGATCCAACGATATTCCTTACCATATGCTGTAAAAAAGCGTTTGCGGTAATTTCAATTTTTATAAGATTATAATGTTGGGTAACATTTATCGAAAATATTTCTCTGTTTGCATTAGCTGCTTGGCAACCAGCTGCCCTAAAAGCACTAAAATCATGCCCCCCCAATAGATGTCGGCAACCCTCTTTTATAGCTAAAAGTGATAATTTTTCGTCGCACCACCCCACTTTTCCCTTCAGCAGGCCCGGTGGTTGCTGGCGATTCAGAATAAAATATGCATAAGTACGTGACCTTGCAGAATACCGTGCATGAAACTTTTTGCCGACTACTCTAGCCCAGTTTACAGCCATTTTTCCAGTTAAAAATGCATTGCAGCCGTTTACCCAGTTTGATGGTTCTCTTTTTACAACTGGGTCAAAGTGTACAACCTGGCCCGTAGCATGAACTCCAGCATCGGTACGACCGGCACAAACAATACTTATTTTTTTGTTCCCAGCCACCTTTGTGAGTGCCTCCTCAAACTCACTTTGGATCGAATACTTATCAGGCTGAACCTGCCATCCATTGAATCCTTGACCATCATACTCCAAACCAAGAACTACTCTACTTCCATTTTGAATCATCGATCTTCGCCTGAAATGCACATTCAGAGTTCTTTATTGATCAAGCTCCGAAATTGTTTGCTTCGCCGCTGCTTTCTGGTCTTCATCTCCCTCGGCGATTACCTCCATAAGAATTTGAAGAGCCCCATCTCTGTCACCCATTTCTTGGTAAGCCTTCGCTAAATCAAATTTGGTTTGCACCTCGTACCACTTGCTACCCTCCATTTGAGCACCCGATTCACCATCAGAGGCCGATTCTAGGTCTAAATCAATACCAGATAAATCTGAAGCGGGCTTTTGTTCACTAATTGATGAAGATTTATTTGTCGGCAAATTATCACTGACAACCCTAACGTTTTTTGTTTCCGCCTTACCGTTGTTTTTTTTACCTTTACCTCTTGGTGAATTTGCTTTTTTAGCTGTTGAAATCCCGCGATAAATTAATAAGCCACTTGCCAGAATGACTAACAGCAAAAATATCAAAACCAAATAGAAAGGCAGCGAAAGTATTTTTTGTCCTAATTTTTCGCTACTTAATTTTTCATAGACGGCATGATCCTTTAAAAACTTCATCGAACCGGTCGATAGCACCTCTTCAATGCTCATATTGGTTAGTTTGAGAAAAGTCTGTTTAAGGGTAGTTTCTCTTTTGCCTTCAGCCTCTTCCTCACTAATCGCGCCCTCTTCGCTCTTTTTATCAGAATTACCAGCATCGACTGGTTGGGTAGAATCGGAAAGACTTCCGTTCTCTATTTGGATTAATCCTTTAAGATCTTGAATCGTTTTCTCTAACTTTGCCAACCTCGCATTAGCGTCCTTTACCGCATTGTCTTTCGCAACCAGTTCTTCCTCCAGCTCTCTTACACGCTCTGTAACCGAACTGCTGTCTATCTTCTTGTTGCCAGCTTGGCCATCCTGCGACAGTCTTAATACTTCTCTCGGCGAACCCCGCTGGCCCGCGTCCATCTCACCCTCCGAAGAGACTGATCCTGTAACTTTTTGACGGTTCGACGATTCATCAGCTCGACTGCCTTCGGCAGCCGTAGCTAACTGTTTTTTATACGCTTGCCATTCGCGATATTGTTCTTTTACAAATTTAACCCCCTCACTCTGATCAATACTGGCATACTCCTCCTCCCTTGGGAGTTCGAGAGTCGGCCCCACTTTAAGACGATTCATATTAGCCCCTACAAAAGCTTCAGGGTTTTTCCTAAGAAGCAAGACCAACATTTTTTCAAGCGAAACCTTTTCGGGCTTTAACTGTAACGCTATTTTCCCCAAGGTATCACCGGACGAAACAGGGCCAAACTTATCGGCTTCAATGGAAGATTCCGATTTTGTAATACCCGTAGTTGCCTCAGTCGCAGGCATTTTTTCTGCCCGACCCCCGGATAGGGTGGCGTCTGTCCCTCCAATATTTTGACTATCGTCAATACTATTATCAATATCATCTGGCGAAGAGACAGGTTCCTCATTTTCTAGCTCCTCTCTGCTCGAACTGATAACATCTGATTTTTCATTATCTAGCTCCGTTTGTTTTTCAAATGCTGCTAGTATCTCTGGCGAATCCACAAAAACCGTATAACTTTCAGTTGAGCGACCACCAGTCCAAGATAGGGTAATTAACAAGTCAAACACTGGGTTATAAAAATTTTCTTTCGAAAAAACCACAACAACAGGTTCACCCACCCGGCCTTTATCTAATCTCACTTTTAAATCAGATATTGCGCTTCCATACAGAAGACCAGCCTGCTGATAGTCATCCATCGATCCAACCCTGGCAACAAGAGAGTTTAATTCTTCCAAATCTGCCAATATCGGAATTTCTATCTTGAGCGGTTCACCGACTGGGGATGTCACTTTTATTGCGCCCAATGAAGCCCCAAAACTGGCACTTATTGAACACATTAAAAGCAAACACAAAACAAAATTATAAAACTTAGTTTTCAGAGAGCCCCCCGGCAATATTTCCATAAAAATTGAATAAACCTGATATTTTTGATTACTATTGTAGCTGATCAATTTATCATTAACGAAATTTGTTTAACAGGAAACCATTTATTATTTACTCAAATGCTCAATAATAATTTTTAAAGCTCGCCTCAAGGGTTCCGCGGCTCCCCACAAAAGTTGATCTCCAAGCGTAAAAGCTGAATATATATTATCCCCTAAAGTTAGTTTTCGAATCCTTCCGATTGGAATCAATAGACTCCCGCTTACCTTAGATGGCAAGAGTTCTGCAATTGAGGTCTTTTTATCGTTTGGTACAACCCTCACCCATTCGTTAGCGTTTTGAATCCTTCGCTCCAAATCCTCTAAACCAACATTTTCGCTTAATTTAAAAGTTAAAGCTTGTCCGTGACATCGGAATGTTCCAACACGAACGCAAATACCTTCAATCTTTAACGGATCAGCATCCCAATTTAATATCCTGTTCGCCTCTGCCGAAGCTTTCCATTCCTCCCTGCTCTGTCCATCTCCTAAATCGTCATCTATCCATGGAATTAGGCCGCCGGCCAGCGGTGCCACTGTGGCATGCACTGGAAAGTCTTTGCTAACCATAACTTCTCGGATCTTGGCCTCCATTTCCAGAATTGACTTTTCCGATTCTCCAGCGCTGTTTAGCAAACCCATTTGCTTAACAAGTTGCCTCATCGCCTCAGCTCCTGCTCCTGAGGCCGCTTGATATGTCATCGCGCTAACCCAATCAATCAAACCCTCTCTAAGAAGTCCATGTAAAGCAAGCAGCATTAAACTGACCGTACAATTGCCGCCGATAAAGTCTTTTTTCCCATTTTCAAGTGCAAAGTCTATTTGGCTACGATTTACCGGATCAAGCACTATGACAGACTCAGGGTTCATTCTCAGCGCCGAAGCAGCATCTATCCAAAACCCCTTCCATCCAATCGATCTAAGTTTGTGGTGCGTATCCTTTGAAAACTTCCCACCTTGGCAAGTGAGTATAATTTGAGTTTTAGATAATGAATCCAGATCTCGAGCGTCCTCTAACTTCACTTCTTCAGGAATTCCCTTAACTTTGGCTCTCATGCCTTGCTGCGAAGTGCTATAAAAAATCGGTTCAAAAGAACTAAAGTCGTCACACTCTTCCATCCGCTGTAGAAGTACTGACCCAACCATCCCTCGCCAGCCTACTACACCAACTTTCAATGTGTCTCCCCAACCCGCGTAATTTGTATGTTGTAGATGAGACTTTTCATCTAGAGCGCCTCACAAACTAATTGACCCATATATTTTGTTCCAACCAAATCACACCCCACCTCTTTAATATCGGGTGTCCGGTAGCCCCTTTGCAAAACACGTTTAACGGCTACTTCGATTTTTTTTGCGAGGTCATCCCTCTCAAATGAGTACCGAAGCATCATTGCTAAAGACAAGATTATGGCCAAGGGGTTAGCTTGGTCGGTACCACAAATATCCGGAGCAGATCCATGAACTGGTTCATAAAGCCCTTTTCCGTCACTGTTAAGAGAGGCTGATGGCAGCATACCAATTGAACCGGTTAACATAGAAGCTTGATCTGATAAAATATCCCCAAACATATTTCCAGTAAGAATTACGTCAAATTGGCGGGGATCTCTGACGAGCTGCATTCCGGCGTTGTCGACGTACATGTTTGAAAGCGACACATCAGGAAACTCCGTCGCCACCTCCGAAACAACCTGCCTCCATAAAATACTTGTGTCTAAAACGTTTGCCTTGTCAACAGAGCACACTTTAAAAGATCGTTTTCTTGCAATCTCAAATGCCGACCGTGCGATTCTCGCTACCTCTGAATCTCGATAAAGCATGGTATCAAAGCTCTCTCTTTCACCAGAATCGGTGGTCCTCTGCCCTCTCGGCTCGCCGAAATATATGTCACCTGTTAATTCCCTTACAATCATGACGTCTAATCCTTTGATAACGCTAGCTTTCAAAGAGGAAGAATCTAACAATTCCTCGTGCGCGACCGCAGGTCTCAAATTGGCGAACAAACCTAATTCTTTTCTAATTCTCAACAAACCTTGCTCAGGCCGCAATTCCCTGGGCAAGGCATTGTATTGCGGACCTCCAACTGCACCAAGCAAGATAGCGCTTGAATCTACCGCCTCTTTTAACGTCTCCGCAGGCAGAGGGTCTCCATAGGCATCATAACCAGCACCTCCAATCGGCATTGATACGACCTTAGATTTAAAACCAAACCTTTCAAGTTCTGATAACACCAATAGCGCCTGTGTCATAATCTCCGGTCCAATTCCATCGCCGGCCAAAGCTAAAACCTTCATATTTTTTACACCTTAAAATTGAAGAAAAAATAAATTAGTATAACCAAGGCTGTCGATTTTTCTGTTCCGCCTCAAATTTCTTAATTGAATCTGAATGTGTAAGAGTAATCCCAATGTCGTCAAGCCCTTTCAACAAACAATCACGCCTAAAATCATCGATTTCGAATAAATACCGCTCCCCCTTATCCGATTCAACATACCTACCTTCAAGATCGATAGTGAGTAGGTAGTTTTTGCCATGTGAAATTTGTTGGAACATTTCCTCAACTATTGAATAAGGTAAAACGATCGGAAGCAATCCATTTTTCAAGGAATTATTATAAAATATATCGGCAAAACTCGGAGCAATTACCGCCCGAAACCCGTAATCCATTAAAGCCCATGCCGCATGCTCTCGAGATGATCCACATCCAAAATTTTCTCGCCCTAGCAAAATTTTTGCCTCTGAATATTCCTTTTTATTTAGGAAAAAATCTGGATTAGGGGAACGGTCTGCAGGATCAATTCCCGGTTCTCCGGGATCAATATACCTCCAAGAGTCAAACAAATTTGCCCCAAAGCCTGACCTCTTGATCGACTTTAGGAATTGCTTCGGTATGATGGCATCAGTATCAACATTCGCACGATCCAGGGGTGCCACCACCCCCTTCAAAAGGGTAAATTTTTCCATTATGTAATCCGTCCATATGAATAATTTTCTAATTTTACCAAACAGTAATTTTTCTTTTCCGATATTTGAAAATTAATCCTCACGTACATCAATAAAGTGCCCTGCAATGGCTGCGGCTGCAGCCATCGAAGGACTTACGAGGTGAGTTCGACCGCCGGTGCCCTGCCTCCCTTCAAAATTTCGATTCGACGTCGATGCACAGCGTTCTCCGGATTCTAATTTATCATCGTTCATCGCCAAGCACATCGAACACCCCGGTTCTCTCCAGTCGAAACCTGCGTCTTTAAAAAGTAAATCAAGTCCTTCTTTTTCCGCTTGCCTCTTGACCAAGCCAGATCCCGGGACTACCATCGCCGTTTTGATTGAATCGGCAACCCTCCTGCCTTTTATAACTTTAGCGGCCTCTCTTAGATCTTCAATTCTAGAATTGGTACATGAGCCAATAAAAATTTTATCCAAAAAAATGTCAGTGATCGGTGTGTCAGGCATCAAACCCATATAATCTAGGGCGTTTTCTAAAGCCTTTCGAGATATGGTGTTTTTTTCGTCCTGAGGATTAGGCACCCGTCCGTCAACTGGAGTGACCATTTGCGGAGAGGTACCCCACGTAACTTGTGGAGCTATAAGGCCTCCCTCGATTTGAATTAATTTATCAAATACCGCATTTTCGTCGCTTTTAAGCGTCCGCCAATACTGTTCCGCGGCTTCCCATTTTTTTCCAACAGGTGACATGGGGCGATCCTTAAGATAGTCGATTGTCTTATCATCGACGGCAATCATTCCTGCTCTTGCGCCAGCCTCAATAGCCATGTTGCAAACGGTCATCCTACCCTCCATCGACATATCTCGAATTACAGACCCGCCAAACTCGATGGCATAACCCGTGCCAGCCGCCGTACCAATTTGACCGATAACCGACAAAATAACATCCTTAGCCGAAATTCCTTGTTTCAACCCACCATTTATTTTTATCAAAAAAGTTTTAGATTTTTTTTGTAAAAGACACTGTGTGGCAAGAACGTGCTCAACTTCCGATGTTCCAATACCCACAGCCAAACATGCAAAAGCCCCATGCGTTGATGTATGAGAGTCCCCGCAAACCACCGTCATACCTGGCAAAGTAGCGCCATTTTCTGGTCCAATTACATGAACTATTCCTTGTTTCTCGTCCCTAAAAGGGTAATAGGCCTGAGCGCCAAACGCCGCAATATTAGAATCCAAGGTTTCGACTTGTAGTCTTGACACTGAATCTTTTATGCCATTCTCCCAGTCGGTGGTTGGCGTATTGTGATCAGCTGTAGCAACTATCGAGGTTGGGCGCCAAGGCTTTCTTCCTGCCACTCTAAGTCCCTCATAAGCCTGAGGACTGGTAACTTCATGAACTAGATGTCTGTCAATATAGATTAACGCTGTATCTTTAGAATTTTCTAAGACTACGTGCGAATCCCATAATTTGTCGTAAAGCGTTTTAGTCGTCATACGATAGTTTCTATAAAAAAATAAGATTCATAACCATTAATCAAAAATCCTAGGAACGAACATAATAACCACAAAAGAGACTAAAGCTACAATTGCCCCACCAGTAAACACCCAGCTTCCGCCAAATTCCGACCAACTTAATCCTGATAGCATAACACCAAGACCACCGCCTGCGCCGTATCCGAGACTAGTATAAAGCGCCTGCCCCCGAACTGCACTATTATAAGTAAACGCTCGATTAACGGCAGCTACTCCAGCAGCATGAAATGCACCAAATGTAAAAGCGTGCAGCAACTGTGAGAAACATAATACCAGCGCAGAGCCCGAACACCATCCTATTAATAAAAATCTAACTGCGGCTAGAAAAGCACTTAGGGACAAAATCTTTTTTATAGAAAAACGCTTAAGTATCTTCGGAAGAAAAAAAAACAGAACTATCTCTGCTACAACGCTTAACCCCCAAAACAATCCAATCGAAAATTTACTATAACCCAACTCCTCCAAAAATATGCTAAAAAAACCATTCAGAGGACCATGTGCTACCTGCATTAAGAAAAAAGAAAAAAACGCAAATACTACACCTGGATGGCGCAATACAGTAAAGATAGAATCATGTGAAATTACATTGATATTCTCTTTTTTTAGCGGTATTAAAATAATGCTAAAAACTAGAACAATTAGAACTACTACGGTAACAGTATGAAAAAAAATCAAACTATAATTTTCAAAAATTATACCACTTACGATTACTGCAAGTATGAAACCCACAGAACCCCAAAGGCGAATGCGCCCATACAAATTAGCTTTTTTTGACAACGCCGAAAAAGTTCTTTCCTCACCAATTGGCAAAATGCCGGCCATTAAAAAACTGAAAATTACCAGAAAAATTGACATCATGAGAAAATCATCAACATCACTCAACATCAAAAAAATTAATAAGGAAGCAATTGACAGGCCCGTCAAAATTCGTTTATGAATAGCCATTCGATCGGCCAAGCTCCCCCAAAAATAGGGGGCAACAATCCTAGTTAAAGGGCCTATAGATAAAAGTATTGATAATTCTAGCTTATCAAACCCTAGCCAATTCAAATAGAGAGAGAAATAAGGAAAAAATACACCTACGAACGCAAAATACCAAAAATAAAAGTTTGAAAACAAGGCATAAGATTGAGTGTTGTTTTCTACATCATTTTCAAAAGCCATCAAGCTAAAAATTTAAATATCGAAACAATGGTAGTTTTAAGCCTCGTCAGGCTCAGGATTATTAATCATTACATTACCCGTTAAAACAGGTTTCTTGGAGGATGGCGGAATTGGCGCAGAGGAATGGCGCACATCTGCACATATAGCCCGATACATCAAGGCATGATCCATCAAAACCAGTGCCAACATAGCCTCACCAATGGGCGTGGCTCTGATTCCAACACATGGATCGTGTCTTCCGTGGGTGTTTACTGTAATTGACTCTCCTTTTATATTAGTGGATTGTCGATTAAGTCGAATACTCGAAGTTGGTTTAATAGCAATGCTAACTGATATATTTTGTCCGGTCGATATCCCCCCGAGAATACCTCCGCTATTATTAGTTAAGAAACCATCAGGAGACATTTCATCGCTATGCTGAGTTCCTGTTTGATCGACTGACCCAAAACCTGAACCGATCTCGACTCCTTTAACCGCATTGATACCCATCATTGCTGATGCGATCGTAGCATCTAATTTTTCATAGACTGGCTCACCCCAACCAGGGGGCACATTTTCTGCTACAAAATCAAGCCTTGCTCCACACGAATCGCCCGATTTTCGCAACTTATCCATGAATTTCTCAATTTTAGGCACGAGAGATTGATCTGCACAAAAAAAATTATTTTGACTAACGGCTTCCCAAGATTCGAAACCCATATTGATTGGGCCAAGCTGGGACATCCGACCTCTTACCTTGACACCATATTTTTCACCCAACCATTTTTTTGCTATCGCACCGGCGGCTACCCTGACCGCAGTTTCTCTAGCCGACTGCCTTCCGCCTCCACGGAAATCCCTAAAACCGTATTTCCGAAAGTAAGTATAATCAGCATGTCCAGGACGAAATGCTTGCGAAATGCTGCTATAGTCTTTTGGTTTTTGATCTGTATTTCTAATAAGAAGCGATATGGGGGTTCCTGTAGTTTTTCCCTCAAAAATTCCCGATAGAATCTCCACTAAATCGGATTCTCGACGCTGAGTTACGTGTCTTGAAGTACCGGGCTTTCTTCGATCGAGGTCAAACTGAATATCTTCTGAGGATAGAGTCAAACCAGGTGGACATCCGTCCACTACGCACCCTATCGCGGGTCCGTGACTCTCCCCAAAAGAAGTGACACGAAATATCTTCCCAAACGTATTTCCCGACATACTAAGATTTTCTCCAAACACAAGTCCTAAGCAACAGTCTATCATACGGCTAGAAACAAAATTTTAAAATTTTTCTATCAAAATGGTGCAACCAGGATTATTTAAATTACAATGGTTCATTGCAAAAGAGGAAGTTAACCAATGAAAAATTACCTTGATTTGATGGAAGAGATCTTGTTGAAAGGTGAACGTAAGAACGACCGAACTGGAACTGGAACATTAAGCCTTTTTGGAGGACAAATGCGGTTAAAATTAGACGCTGGATTCCCCCTCTTAACAACAAAGAAGGTACACCTTAAATCGATAATACATGAACTATTGTGGTTTCTGAGTGGTGATACAAACATTGGATATTTAAAAAAAAATAACGTTACTATCTGGGATGAATGGGCAGATGTAGAGGGGAATTTAGGTCCAATATATGGTTATCAATGGCGTTCTTGGCCAAGTTCATCGGGAGTAAAAATTGACCAAATTTCTCGCTTGATTCAACAGATAAAAGAAAACCCCGATTCCAGAAGATTAATCGTATCTGCTTGGAATGTTGCAGACCTAGATAAAATGTCCCTCACCCCTTGCCATGCTTTATTTCAATTTTATGTAGCCGACGGCAGGCTGTCTTGTCAACTGTATCAGCGTAGTGCTGACTTCTTCTTGGGAGTTCCTTTCAATATTGCCTCTTACGCCTTGCTAACGCTAATGATTGCCCAAGTTTGCAATCTGCGTCCAGGTGATTTTGTACATACCTTCGGCGACAGGCATCTTTATCTTAATCATGTGAAACATGCAAAAGAACAATTGAAGAGAGCTCCAAGAAATTTGCCACAGTTATCACTGAATCCGGAAGTTCGTAATATCTTCGAATTCAAATTTGAAGATTTTGAAATAGCAAATTACACGCCTCATCCTCCGATTTCCGCTCCAATAGCTATCTAAAGTTAATATGCAACCAGTCGAAACTCCCATGATCATTCTAATAGCGGCCGTGTCAAAAAATCGGGTGATTGGCTATAAAAAAAAAATTCCCTGGCATTTGCCAGAGGACTTGATCAGATTTAAACAATTGACCATGGGACACGCAATATTTATGGGTCGTAAAACCTTTGAGTCGATAGGCAAACCATTACCTGGTCGAACTAATTTTGTCATCAGCCGCGATGAAAACCTCAAAATATCGAATGTAAATAAAATCAACTCGATCGAGCATGGCTTGTCCATATGCGCTAAGAAAGAAAAGGTTTTCATCATTGGTGGTCAACAGATATACGAGGCGGCACTGCCCTTCGCCCATCAAATAGAGTTAACAAAAATAGATAGCGTCTACAAAGGTGATACTTTTTTCCCGAAATTTAATGAAAAAAATTGGAAAAGCCGTATCAGTCTTCGCCAAGTGAGCAAAAAATCGGCGCTTGAATTCCACTATGAAACTTATCTTAGAGTTAAATTCTACAAAAACTCTACTTGAGGCAGCGGAAACCCATTAAATTCGCTAGCGTATACATTTGTGTAAGCCCCAGCATTTAGAATAAACACAAAATCACCGACTTCAAGGTGCTGCGGTAAAAAGTGCCTTGTAGGTAGAACATCTATAGCATCGCAAGTAGGACCAGCTACTGTGTAAGGAATTAAATCACCTTCTGCTGGGGAAAACATTTCATAGGGCAACCCTTGCGATAACTCCAATAGACCACCAAACATCCCCAGATCCAAATAAACCCACGGAGCACCATCTCTAAAAGCCGTGCCTATTACCTGCGACATCAAGCAACCAGACTCTGCTACAAGAAATCTTCCGGGTTCCGCTATAACCCTAACACCATTCGGTAATGATGATAGAGCCGAATTAATAATTTCCCCTATTTCCTTTATCGAGGGAACAGGTGTAGATAACTCAACCGGAAAACCGCCACCGATATTTAAAATTTTTACGGCAAGCCCTGATTTTTGCATCTTAGATATAATCGCAATCATTTGTTGAATCGCCGTATCCCAATTGACGGGGTTTCTGCATTGGGATCCCACATGGAATGTTAAACCACAAAAGTTTGCATTTGACTCTCTGGCTACTTTTATCAAGTTATCAATTTCGCAGAGCTTTACTCCAAACTTTCCATTTAAAGGCCAATCGCTGCCGTCGTTAGGAACATCTACCCGTAGGGATAATTTAGCGTCTTTGTGTAAATTGTTAATTTTCCTTAACTCGTCCTCTGAATCAAAGGCAAACCACTTAATCCCCCTTTTTTTTGCATACAAAATTGAGGATTCGCTTTTTACAGGATTGCTAAACTGAATATCCCTAGTTAGAAGCCCATTCTGATCTAAAACTTCAATTTCTTTTACTGATGCCACTTCGAAACTAGCTGAACATTTGGCGAGAGCTTTCAAGATTAAGGGGTGTGGATTAGCTTTTACTGCGTAATGAGGCGTAACATGAGGCATAGCATCTACAAATTCCGCCAACTTGTATTTAATCACATCGATATCGATAGCTAGTAACGGAGAATTATAAGAATCTCCGAACATATTTTTAGCTTTATTAACAATTGATTTCATATTAGCAGACAACAGCCGACTAGGCTTTGAATCAACGATTTGCTGCATTTTTGATAACATTAATGCCATTTCGATTCTCGATAATTAATTTATCAACTCAAGAATACAAGACTGCCAAATCTGATTTTAAAAACCATCCAGTCAAGCTTGCTCCACCAAGGGTTAACGGATTATATTTAAAAAGTAAAGAACATGTGCAATTCATAAGGGATATTTTTACCATCATTCTTAAATTTTTGGCAAGGTAACCCCATCCTGTCTTTGATATTTTCCGCCGCGATCTTTGTAGGATACTTCGCATACATCGTTCGGATCCGACTCAAAAAAAACAACTTGAGCCACTCCTTCATTTGCATATATTTTTGCAGGCAGGGGGGTGGTATTCGAAAATTCCAACGTAACAAAACCTTCCCATTCCGGCTCAAAAGGGGTAACGTTTACGATAATGCCGCACCGCGCATAGGTCGACTTTCCCAGACATACTGTCAAAATATTACGGGGAATTTTAAAGTATTCTATGGTTCGTGCTAATGCGAAGGAGTTAGGCGGAATAATACAAACCTCCCCATGGAAATCAACGAAAGAACCTTCATCAAAATTTTTTGGATCCACAATAGTAGAATTGATATTTGTAAATACCTTAAAATCCTTCGAACAACGAATGTCATAACCATAGCTGGATGTGCCAAATGAAATAACTTTTTTTTCGTTCACACTACTGATCTGATGAGTCTCAAACGGGCTAATCATTTCATGTTCTTTTACCATTCGGCGAATCCACTTGTCTGATTTAATAGTCATACGTCCTCACATGGTGGGAAAAATTGCCTCAACAGTACTATTTTCACGAATTTTGAACAACAATCTCAGGAAAAACATTTTTTTTACTTTTTGCAAGATTCGATATCTTTATCGCAACCCGCATCGCTATATCTTTGTACTTTTTAGCGACCACACTGTCTGGCTCGGCTAATACAGGAGGGTTTCCTGCATCTGTCTGAGCTCGTATGCTCGTTTTCAATGGCAACTTTCCCAAAAGCTCGACATCATAAATATTCGACATCTTAGAACCAGCCCCTTCGCCAAAAATATTCTCTTCGTGTCCACATTTTTCACAAAGGTGGACACTCATATTTTCTAAAACGCCTAAAATGGGAACGCCAACTTTTTCAAACATCTTAAGAGCCTTTTGTGCATCGATCAATGAAATGTCCTGCGGGGTAGTTACGATAATTGCACCCGTCATAGGAACTTTTTGAGACAGTGTAAGCTGAATATCGCCAGTTCCCGGCGGCAAATCAACGATTAAATAGTCGAGTTCTTTCCACAACGTATCTCTCAAAAGTTGCTCTAAGGCACCCGTAACCATGGGACCACGCCAGACCATAGGGGTATCTTCCTCAACTAAAAGGCCAATCGACATTATTTGGAGCCCAAATTTTACCATCGGTGATATTTTTTTTCCGTCGGGAGAGTCTGGACGGCCCGATAATCCCATCATTCTCTGTTGCGATGGTCCGTAAATATCAGCATCTAACAAACCAACTTGGGCACCATCCTCAGAAAGTGCCAGTGCAAGGTTCACCGCGGTGGTAGATTTACCTACACCACCCTTCCCAGAGGCGACTGCAATTATATTTTTTATCTCTGGCATAAGCCCTAGGTTGCGTTGTACAGCGTGGGGTAAAATTGAAGAGGATATTTGCAAGGATACTGTTTCGATCAAAGACAAATTCTTTAACGCACTCTTTATAGTTTCCTGAACCTGCTCCTCCAACGATTTAGTCGGATACCCAAAAACTAGTTCTAATGAGATTGAAGACTCACTGATATCGATTTTCTTTATATTTTCTTCTAAAATAAACTTCGTCTTATCAACCGGGTGGTTTATATCTAACAAAACTGTTTTAATAATTTCTGGTGTAATTTTCATTTTACTTCCCAACTTGGGTTATAGTTAAACCTGCTAATTTCTTTTTGATTCATAAAAACATTCATGCGACGAATCCTAGTTACCTCAGCCCTCCCATACGCTAATGGGAGCATACACCTTGGACACCTCGTCGAATATCTACAAACAGACATTTGGGTTCGATTCCAAAAAATGCTAGGCCACCAAGTCTATTATATATGCGCAGATGATACTCATGGAACACCAATAATGCTTAGGGCGGAAAAAGAAGGCATAGAACCTGAAGACCTAATCTTCCGAGTAGAAAAAGAGCATACGAAAGACTTCAAGCACTTTTTGATTGATTTTGATTACTATGGTTCCACAAATAACCAAGAGACCCGCGAAATTGCGAATGAGATCTACTTAAAGTTAAAAAATGAGGCCAAGCTAATCTCAAAAAAAAGTGTAGAACAATTTTACGACCCTAAAAAATTACTGTTTCTCCCAGACCGATATGTCAAAGGCACCTGCCCAAAATGTAAGTCGGAGGACCAATATGGTGATTCATGCGAAAATTGTGGGGCAACATATTCGCCGACGGAGCTAATAAATCCAATTTCTGCAATCTCCGGATCAACACCTATCAAAAAAAAATCTGAGCACTATTTTTTCAACCTGTCTGACTTAAGGTGCGAAAAATTTCTAAAAGAGTGGACATCAAAACCGGAAACTCTGCAAGTAGAAGCTAAAAATAAAATACAAGAATGGTTCGAGGCTGGCTTTTCTGATTGGGATATATCAAGAGATGCACCTTACTTTGGCTTTGAAATTCCCGATACACCTGGAAAATATTTCTATGTGTGGCTCGACGCGCCTATCGGATATTTTGGGAGCTTTAAGCAATTTTGCAAAAAAAACGATTTGGATTTTGAGGCTTTTGTCTGCGCAAAAAAAGCAAAACAAGAGTCTACCGAAATGATTCACTTTATAGGCAAAGACATTCTATATTTCCATGCACTGTTTTTCCCTGCACTACTCGAATTTTCTGGATATAGAACTCCAAGTCAAATCTTTGCGCATGGTTTTCTAACAGTCAATGGTAAGAAAATGTCGAAATCACGAGGAACATTCATTACAGCTGATACATATATAAAAAACAATTTAAATCCCGAGTGGCTAAGATATTACTATTTCTCAAAGCTCAATTCATCTCTTCAGGATATCGATTTAAATTTAGAGGATTTTGCATTAAAGGTAAATGGAGATCTTGTAGGAAAATACATCAACATAGCGAGTCGAAGCGCTAAGTTTATTAATCAACATTTCAATAATACGCTCGTGGGCATCCCTAATAGCGATTTGTTAAATCAGATTCGAGACAAAGCGCAAATAATTGCAAAATATTACGAAGAACGCGAATTTAGTAAAGCATTAAGAGAAGTCATGAAACTAGCCGACGATGCCAATCAATTTATTGATAAAGAAAAACCATGGAAACTTACTCAAGATGAAAATGAAAAATTACATTCTATCTGCTCCATCTCATTAGAAGCTTTTAGATTACTGACATTATACCTAAAACCGGTTCTACCATTCACGGCTGAAAAAGTTGAAAGTTTTCTCAATATCGCGCCTCTAACTTGGCATGATATTGGTCCTGGTTTTAAAAATAATCACGCGATAAATTCATATACGCATTTAATGCAACGTGTGGGCGAAAAAAATATAAAAGCACTGGTCAATAATGATAAATTTGAAAAAACATCGAATAACGGACCAGAATCTGCGAAGAAATTAAAACAAAATAATGTAAACATGAAAAACACTAATTTAATTGATGATCAAATTTCGATTGAGGAATTTAAAAAAGTTAAACTAAGAGTGGCTCGTATAGCTAAAGCCGAAGTGGTCGAGGGAGCAGACAAACTGCTAAAATTACAGCTTGATTTGGGTGAAAAAAAATATCGTCAAGTCTTCGCGGGTATAAAACAGGCCTATTCAGCCAAAAGTTTAGAGGGGAAACTAGCGATTGTTGCAGCAAACTTAAAACCCCGAAAAATGAGATTTGGAATTTCGGAGGGCATGATACTAGCTGCAAGCGGTGATGAAGAGGACATTTTCCTTATTTCCCCTGATTCCGGTGCAAAGCCGGGAATGGAAGTTAGATAATTATCAGTACTCGATAAGAACGTTTTTGGACATAAACTGGTCTCCCAGAGCCCTCAATAATTCATCCTCAAGATTTAACCTCCAACTATCACCTAATTGTAACTGCCCCTGCGCAAGATTGTTTTTGTACATTATTCTGACCGGAACTTGACCTTTATTGTACGGCTCAAGAATCTGCTTCAAAAGTGAACTATTTATTTCTCCCTCAAGTTTTAATGTCAATCTGGATGCAAAGTGCGTGCGAGCTTCTGAAAGGCTATACACTTGATCAACCAATAATCTATTACCCCTTCCAAAACCGTCCGCTTTCCGTCTATCACCCCTAACCTTAAAAATCACCAAGGCGTCTTCCAAGAGACTATCAGAATAAGCGGCATACAAATCGTTAAAAATAGGAAATTCCAGCTTTCCTGAGCCATCATCTAAAGTAATAATAGCCATGGACCCCCTCTGTGTTTTTTTTCTTACTACTGAATGAATCACACCTGCAACAATCTGCGCGCCTCCATCAGCATTGATTTTGGAAAGGTCTTTTTTTACGAACTTTCGCACCTCTTCTCTGTAAACGTCAAAAAGATGTCCAGAAAAATAAAAACCTAATGCGTTTTTTTCCTCCCGATAACTTTGCTCTAACCCCCAAGGCTTTTTGTTAAGGAGCACTCTTCCTGTCGTCGCATTGTCAGTCATTGAAAACAAGTTTGCCTGCCCTTCTGATCGAGCAGCCTGCTCCGCCGCCTCGAGTGCTAGACCCACGCTGCTAAAGATACTACACCGATTCTTATTAAGGGTATCGAATGCCCCGGCACGTACCAAAGACTCGATACTTCGCCGATTCACTACACGTCGATCAATTCGTTCACAAAAATCAAACAAGTTATCAAAAGGACCGGTTTTTCTACTATTAACAATGTTTTGTATAGCGCTCTCCCCTGTACCTTTTATAGCGCCAAGACCGAATCGAATACTTTTAAGGTCAGTGGGAGTAAAATAAAAATCACCTTCATTAATATTTGGAGGCAAAAGTATAATTCCTGCGTCCTTAACATCGGAAATTAACTGCTCCACTCGATCAGTATCATCCATTGCCAACGAAAGATTTGCTGCCATAAAAGGCGCAACATAATGTGCTTTCATAAAGGCTGTTTTATAAGCTATCAAAGCATATGCAGCGGCATGGGACTTATTAAAACCGTAACCTGCAAACTTTTCCATCAAATCAAAAATCTCGTCGGCTTTCCGCTCAGACAAACCGTTTTCAGAGGCTCCTTTTCTAAAAATATCTCTCTGGTTCGCCATCTCCTCAGGCTTTTTCTTTCCCATGGCTCTTCTTAAAATATCCGCCCCTCCTAGGGAATATCCGCCAATAATTTGTGCCATTTGCATGACTTGCTCTTGGTATACCATTATTCCATAAGTTTCTTGAAGAATGGATTCAACCCTAGGATCAGGATAATTAAATCTTTGACCGTGCTTGCGGGCAATATAATCGGGGATAACGTCCATTGGGCCAGGTCTATATAAAGCTACTAGTGCGATAATATCTTCTAATCGGTCAGGCTTTGCTTGAACAAGCAATTCACGCATCCCCTTTGATTCAAATTGAAATACCGCAGCAGTATTTCCATTAGCAAAAATTCGGTAGGCTGCAGGGTCGTCGAGTGAAATATTCTCTAATGTTACATTGGCACTAGGGTCAATTTGGTGCAAATACTTTATCGTTAAATCCAAAATGGTCAAGGTTGTTAAGCCTAAAAAGTCAAACTTAACCAGCCCAATATCCTCTACATCATTTTTATCCAATTGCGAAACTACAGATTCCGAGCCAGCCGCCAAATAAAGTGGACAATACTCCGTAAGTTTTTTTGGAGCGATTAGAACACCACCAGCATGCATACCAACATTACGCGGCAACCCTTCTAGTTGTTCCGCGAGTCTCAACAGCTCTCTTGTTTCTTCATCATTTTTTTCCCGCTCTCGCAATCGAGGTTCCTCTGCTTTTGCTTGTTTTATTGTGACTTGCTTTCCTGGACTAAAAGGAATCAATTTTGCAAGTTCGTCACTACGCGGAAAGCTCCACTCCATTACCCGAGCCACATCCCTGACAACTGCCTTAGCCGCCATAGTTCCAAACGTGGCAATCTGAGATACGGAATCCTCACCATATTTTTTTCTGACATAATCGATGACTCTATCACGTCCATATTGGCAAAAATCGATATCGAAATCCGGCATAGATACTCTTTCCGGATTCAGAAATCTTTCAAATAGTAATCCATACTTGATAGGATCAAGGTCTGTTATTTCCAAAGCAAAGGCTACCAAAGATCCTGCCCCGGATCCGCGACCTGGCCCCACAGGGATACCATTGTTTTTGGCCCAATTGATAAAATCAGCTACAACCAGAAAATACCCTGAATACTCCATCTGGGAAATAATATTCAATTCATATTTGAGTCGCTCAATGTAAACTTGTTTATTCGCAGGCATAGCTTCTGAATTTGGATACACTCGATTTATTTTTTTTGTTAATCCAATTTCTGCATTTTCCTCTAAATAAGTAGACAAGTTTGATGAAGCTGGTGTGGGAAAATTTGGCAATTTAGGCACTCCCAACTCAAACGTAAAGTTACAACGCTTTGCAATTTCTACCGAGTTCTCTAATGCCTCGGGAAGGTCATGGTACAAATTAACCATTTCTGATTGCTTAAGAAAATATTGGTTACTACTAAATTTGCGAGGTCGTGAAGCGCTACCTAAAATTTCGCCATTGGCTATACATACCCGCGCTTCGTGTGCGGTAAAATCTTTTTCGTTGAGAAACTGTACCGGGTGAGTCGCGACTACCGGAATATTGAGTTCACTGGCTATTTGAGCAGTTTTCCAAACCATGTGCTCGGATTTCTTTGTCCCTAGGCGATGGATTTCAATATAAAATCTCTCCGGAAAGTGTGCAGCCCAATTTAGAGCCACGCTGTGCGCAAGCTCAAGATTTTGCACTCCAACGGCTCGGTTAATGTCACTTGTATAGCCGCCAGATAATGCAATTAGCCCCTCTGTACCATCTTCCTCAAACCATGCTCTATCTAATACGGGTTTACCCTCTTTTTGATTATTGAGGTGGGACCGACTTACCCAATCGCACAATCTTAAATACCCGTTTTTATTTTGCACTAAAAGAATCAAACGGGAAGGCCTGTCGGCATGTTTTGCGGCAGATACCCAAATATCGCACCCTATGATCGGCTTAATTCCGTATTTTCTCGCCTCTTTGAAAAATTTGACCATACCAAAAAGATTCCCCAGATCGGTAACCGCAATAGCAGGCATTTGATCCTCGGACGCAGCCCGACACAAATCTTTTATCCTCAAAATTCCATCCGACAAAGAATATTCAGTATGTAATCGAAGATGTATATAACTCGGGTGAGACATGATGTATATTTGAAGTTTATTCCTGATGAGATTTAATTTTATGAGAAAGGCAATCTGGTATTTCGACTTTTTATCGCCATACGCGTATTTGCAGTCTGCCATAATTGGAAAATTAACGGGACATATTTTTTTAGAACCTAAGCCAGTTCTTTTTGCCGGTATTTTAAATCACCACGGTCAACTCGGTCCGGCTGAGATTCCGTCAAAACGGAATTTTATCTTTCAACAAAGCCTATGGTTAGCAAAAAAATATAATATTGCCCTAAAATTACCACCCTTTCATCCCTTTAATCCCCTGCCTGCTCTTAGGTTAGCCATAGCAGTTGACGGAGACATGAAAAAAATTCTCAGGATTTTTGACTTCATCTGGAAAGAAGGTGGTGACATCGAGAATCATAATGAATTTCAGAAACTAGGAAATGATTTGGGCGTTAAAGATCCTCATGCCGTTATTCAGCTCACAAGTGTCAAACAAAAATTAAAAGAAGAAACAGATCGTGCCATATCACAAGGGGTATTTGGTGTGCCCAGCATAGTCTTGGACAAGCAAATTTTTTGGGGGCTCGATGCAACTGACTTTGTGTTAGATTATCTACAAAATACGGTAGCTATAAAACAAACTATAATTAATGAAGTCCTGAACTTTAAAGTTGGGAAAGCTAAGAGAAAAAAACCGAACCAATGAGACCATCTTCAAGCCTTTTTTTTGATGTAAGGGGCTTAAAATATCATATTAGGGAATGGGGTAACAAAAAAGGGAAACCGCTATTCCTTCTCCACGGTTGGATGGACGTCTCAGCATCTTTTCAGTTTACTGTGGAGCACCTAAGCCGTGATTGGCGGGTTCTAGCTCCGGATTGGAGGGGTTTTGGGCTCTCGGAGTGGACAAAAACCGAATACTGGTTCCAAGACTACGTTGCTGATTTCAATTGTATTGTTGAAAAATTAGCACCCACCGGAACCATATCGTTAGTTGGCCACAGCATGGGAGGAAACATAGCGGGTATTTTCGCTGGTGTTCGTCCCGATAAAATCTCGCGACTGGTTCTTGCGGAGGGCTTCGCGATAAGACCGGTAAATGTAAACAAATCCCCAGAAAGATATATCAAATGGTTCGATTGCATCAAATCTCCCAAGCGACTTCGGCCGTATTCTACTTTCTCTGACGTAGCAAAACGTCTCATTACTAATACTCCAAACATGGATCCAAAAAACGCAGAGTTCCTAGCCCTTCACTGGGCACATAAAACAAAATTCGGTACGATTGAATTGCGAGCTGATCCAAAACATAAACATCCCAGTCCCGCACTATATCAGAGCAACGAGGCCCTTTCTTATTGGAAAAGAATCAAGTCTCCTGTAATGTGGATTCACAGCGACAGCAATTGGTTGAAAAATTTCATGAAATATCAGTTTAGTGAAATAAACATTTATAGAAAAGCTTTCGAAAAATTGACTGAATCAACCATAGAAGGATCTAGCCACATGATGCATCTTGACCAACCAAAAAAGTTTGCAAAAACGATTGAAAATTTTTTAATTGATTGAATATATTAGGATGCCATTTTTATAAAAATACAGGATTAATTTATGAAATTGACTACAAAAATACTTATCGCGATGATGCTTGGAATACTGTTAGGAGTCACTTTCAACTTAGTAAAAGAATCCAATTTAGTTGAAATATCCCTTATTGATATTTTTGATAGTTTTGTCATTGAAGGGCTTTTTGAGGTTATAGGGAAAATATTTGTAGCCAGTCTTAAAATGATGGTTGTACCTTTAGTATTCATTTCTCTAGTTTTAGGGACTAGTGCCCTCGGAAATAACACTCGGATGGGGCCAATGGCGGGTAAAGCTATTATCCTATATCTAATTACAACAAGCATCGCTATTAGTCTCGCAATAATAATGGCTAATGCTATCGATCCTGGAGTAGGAATGGATCGGTCTACGGACGTTGAATTTACAGGAAAGGAAGCTCCACCTTTGAAGGAAGTATTTGTCGAAATGGTGCCGACCAATCCAGTGCTTGCAATGGCTGAGGGAAACATGCTCCAAATTATAATATTTTCCATATTGATGGGAATCGCATTAAGTAAGGTTGGCGAAAAAGGCAAACAAGTTTTACAAGTTTTTGAAAGCGCCAACGCAATAGTAATGAAAATGGTATTAATTTTAATGCACCTAGCTCCAATTGGTGTATTTGCCCTACTCGCTCGATTATTTTCAGAAATTGGAATTACGGCAATATGGGATTTAGCGGCTTATTTTTTTACAGTTCTATTTGTTTTGCTTCTCCACGGGACTGTGATATACGGAACGTTCATAGCTGTTTTCAGTAAACTATCGGCTACACAGTTCTTCTATAACGTTAAACCAGCGATAATCTTTGCGTTTTCGACCGCTAGCAGCAATGCAACTATTCCGGTATCAATGGAAGTAGCTGAAAAACGACAAGGGGTAAGAAAGAGCGTCAGTTCCTTTGTTGTTCCATTAGGAGCCACTATAAATATGGATGGAACGGCAATAATGCAAGGAGTTGCAACGGTCTTTATTGCTCAAGCCTATAACGTAGAGATAGGCTTAGCTGGTTATTTAACAGTCATATTGACCGCTACCCTCGCGTCGATAGGAACAGCGGGCGTTCCAGGGGTAGGGTTAATTATGTTATCCATGGTTTTACAGCAAGTTGGTTTGCCAGTGGAAGGGATAGCCCTTATTTTAGGGGTAGATCGACTGCTTGACATGGTACGAACTTCCGTAAATGTGACCGGCGATTCTATGGTATCAACAATTGTAGCCAAATCAGAGAACTTATTAGATGATACAACTTTCCATAGCCGCCAAGATTAAAAAGAGCTATTGTTTTTTAAAAATAAAAGCCCCGGTACGAGGCTTAACACACCGAGCATAACGAAGGGATATGCATAACTACTTGTCATGATATATGCCGTCCAAAATAACATTGGAATAATTACAACTCCAGAATAAGTTACCGTTAGCGATCCACCTGTGGCTGCGGCCACTGTTTGAGGCTTAACAATGTTCGCAACTTCCGCTAAATAAACTCCATTCCATCCTGCGGCCGATGCGCCGTATATTATTGCCAATCCGTAAACTAAGATAAGAGGCCAGCTAGGGGATACCAAGCTTACAGCAAAAGCTGATATCGACATTATTAAACCGAGAATACCAAGCACGAACCTAGGTGATAGAAAATTATAAGAAACATAGCCCCAAAATAGCCTTCCGAAGGCGCCACCAAGCATCGCTGCAGACAGGGCACCCCCAGCAACAGTTATTGATAACTCTGCGCTCTCAGTGAGTAAAACTACTAAAAATGTTCCAAGACTCATTTGCATTCCAGAATAAATACCAGACGATAGCGCCAGTTCTTTTAAACGGCTGTTTCCGAAAATTAACTTTAAGGGAGTAAAAATATCGCTTTTATCAGCTGAGTCAAATTTTGGCTTTTCGGCATCTATTATTTTTTGAAAAAAATTCGATGATGCCATCAGTATGATTCCAATAAAAGCCACAATCACCGCCGCTTTTTGCCATCCGAATGCCACCAGCAAACCGGGCACCAACAAACCAGCAGCCGCACCACCTAACGGCACCCCACTTTGCTTGATCGAAAATATTAAACCCCTTAAATTTTGAGGTACAGAGTTTGCCAATATCATAGACGAGGCGGGAGTTATAGGTCCATATCCAAAACCGATAATTATAGCTCCGACACCAATTACAAGATGATTAGGAATAGTCATAAGCAGCATTCCCAATGACGTAAGAAGAATACAAAGCTGGCTTACCCTTATCGCGCCCATTTTATTCAATATTTGACCGGACAACAAAGTTGCAAAGACTGAGGAAAGATATATTAAGGAAGTAACCATACCCACCGCTGCGGCCTCTACTCCGATATCAAACTGTGCTTGCGGAGCAAGAATAGGCGGAGTAAAAACTACTAGGGAAACTTGAGTCTGGATCGCGAGTGTGACTATTAACGGAATGATATAAACAGGCATTACTATAAGAGTTAATGCGAAGCAATCTTAAATGCTTGATTAAGATCCCAAAGAATATCGTTGATCGACTCAAGACCTACAGACAGTCTTATCATATCAGGCGAAATTCCAGCCTTTCGTTGGTCCTCCTCTGATAATTGACGGTGAGTGGTTGAGGCAGGGTGAATTATCAGGCTTTTAGCATCCCCAACGTTAGCAAGGTGCGAAACAAACTCGAGCGCCTCGATAAACTTCTCTCCACTCTTCGCGCCTCCCTTTATTCCAAAAGTCAATATTGACCCTGACCCGTTTGGTAAGTATTTTTGTGAAAGGTCATAATATTTATTGCCTTCAAGAGAAGGGTAATTTACCCACAATACGGCTGGATGATTTTCTAAAAACTGTGCTACATCTTTTGCATTTTTTACATGTCTTTCCATCCGCACATGTAACGTCTCCACTCCCTGAAGAAGAAGCCAAGCATTCATTGGAGATATTGAAGGCCCCAAGGTTCTGAGCGTTTCCATCCGCGCCTTCATGGTAAATCCAAAATCACCAAAGGTTTCAAAAAAACGAACCCCATGATACCCTTTGGAAGGTTCTGTCATCATTGGAAAATTTCCATTGTCCCAGGGAAATTTCCCCGACTCAATTATAATACCTCCCATCGTGGTGCCATGTCCTCCTAAGAATTTAGTAGCAGAGTGAACAACAATATCAGCTCCATGCATAATTGGCTTACAAAGGTAGGGTGAAGCAAAAGTATTATCAATTATTAGAGGAATACCAGCATCATGGGCAATAGACGCAACGGCCTCTATATCTAAAACGTTAATACTAGGATTACCCATTGTTTCAGCATAAATAGCTTTAGTATTTTTAGTAATCGCGCTTCGAAAATTCTCAGTATTATCAGGATTAACAAAAATAGTATTTATCCCAAATTGTCGAAAGGTAACATCAAAAAGCGAGTAACTCCCGCCGTATAGTGTGCTCGCAGAAACCAAGTCATCGCCCTTGCGAAGTAACGTTAACAAAGCACACATTTGTGCAGCTTGACCTGAGCTGGTGGCTAACCCAGCTCTTCCTCCTTCCAAAGCAGCCATTCGCTCTTCAAATACTGCCGTTGTCGGATTGGTTAACCTTGTATAAACATTTCCAAATGTTTGAAGATTAAAAAGACTTGCAGCATGTTCCGCCGATTCAAACACATACGAGGTGGTCTGATAAATCGGTGTCGCCCTCGACCCGGTCTGATTATCTGGAATTTGTCCAGCATGTAAGCAAAGTGTATCAAAATCAAATTCTCTATCTTCCATTTTTATTTCTCTGTAGGTCGTTAAAGTTTTTTTTACAGACTAATCTAAACTAGACGCTTAGCGGAGATAATTTTGGTGTTAACCCCAATCCAATTTAGCCCTCCAAAAATCCTCGCATGCTCAATTTTCACACATCGATTCTGCACGCAATCCATTCCCGCATCAGTAATTTTTTTTGCAGCTAGTTTATTTTGAACCCCCAACTGCATCCAAAATACTTTAGCGTTAGCACTTATCGCCATCGGAACCAACGCATCGATATCCTCGCTCTTTCGGAAACAATCAACAATATCAATTCTCTCCTTTACTGCCTCTAGGCTTGGGTAGCATTTCTCGCCCAACACTTCTGAATACGCCGGATTGACAGGGATTATCCTATAACCATTCTCTTGCATATACTTAGCCGCGAAATAACTTGGCCGGTGCCATTTCGCTGATAAGCCCACCACTGCTATGTTTTTATTATCTTTGAGAATTTTTCTCAAGGTTTTAATATTGTTACCATCGAACATTTCTTTCTACCTAAAGTACGTATTATCTTATTTTAACACCAACTCAATTAATTTTAATTTGATAGTTCCATTATTATTTTTCTTTTGTTGAATGGTTGCTCAGCTAAGGTTATTACTTCGTCAAAAAAACTTGGAAAATCCTTTTTTTTATCGAGAAGATTTGTAAAAAAAGGAACATACTCTGAATAGTTGGCTATCGCTACTAAAACTGCATTATTTAACGTTTGCGAAAATAACCAATCATACCTATTTTCTCGCGGCCATGTTTGTCTAAAAGTGTTATATTCCGCTTTCAATTGATTAAACATTATTGCTTTTTCTCTCAGTTTTATACTTTCAGTCATGTTAGATTTATATAAAAAAGTCAGTTCATCTTTTTTTTGTTCTAATATTTCGAAGAAATTTTTTTTACTCAAAAGATGCTCTTCCCATACTGCTCTATCTACTTGTGAGCCATTTGCACTCAACCACCTTTTAACTCCTTCATTTTCTATACACACAGCGAACGATTCGTTGAAAGTAGTATCGTCTTTCACATATACAATCTGATGAGCTAATTCATGAAACACCAAGCGAACCAAATCAATATCTGAATAATTTACAAATGTATTTAAAACCGGATCGGAGAACCATCCCAGTGTTGAATATGCTGAAACTCCACTAAGAAACACATCCATACCCTCTGTTTTTTTCTTTTCTAGAAATATTTTTGCTTCATTTCTTTTAAAATATCCCCTGTAGGTAACGCATCCAGCAAAAGGGAAACACCACTGCTCCGCATCAAGAGAAAGCGCGGGCGTAACAAAAACATTCCAGACTACATATTTTCTCTTGATGTCAGAGTAATACAGATAGCTCTTGTTATTTTTGAGACCCAATTCTCGTGTTGCGAAATTTCTTATTTTTAATATTTTTTTTAACTGGAATTTTGTCTCATCGTCGACAGCATTTTGCTGCAATACTTTTTCTATAGGTTTTGAATTTCGGAAAAGCTCTACCTGTCCCAAAATAGCTTGGGTGTAATAGTGAGACGACTGGCAACCACTCATACAAATTAAAAGCGATATTAATGCTATTCGTTTTAAGTACACGAGAGGTTACAATTTACGATTCTTTCAAGGCTCTAGCTGAAATAAAGTCCCAGCTAGAGTTCTTGCGCATCTAAGATAAAACGCCCTAGGGACGATCCATCTCACAAGTATGAGGAAGAATGTTTTGTTCAGCCTCAATTTTTACATCAGTATCCCAACCATATTCGGTATCATCAGCAGAGTACTTTAATCCTTCGGATGTATTTCGCAGCGTTGCGACATACAATGGCAATATCAATTGGTGGTCATCCGGGCGCATCCAAACCTCGCCTACGCCTCCATCGTATCTAAACCCCTCAAGGGCATAAGCAACGTCGGTAGGATTCGCAGAACCTGCTTTTCTTATAGCTGCCGCAAAAATATCGATAGCATATTTTTGGGGGATAAAACCCCAGTCTTCGTCATACTGCTCTATATAATCAAGGTAGTACTTCTCCAACGGATAACCAGCAATGTTTGCATGCCACCCCATCACGGTTTTTACTCTTCCTACACCATACGGGCCTATTGCTCTGGGTGTACCTATTAGGTAAGCGTAGTTGGTGTAAACCGCCACGTTTAGGCCAGCTTCACCAACAGCTTTAGCGAAAAGACCAAGGTCTGATCCCCAGTTTCCAGTATAAATAGCATCCGCCCCCGACGCCTTTATCTTTGATACGTAAGGCGCAAAATCTTTAATTTTTCCAAGGGGGTGCAATTCGTCACCGACAATTTCTATATCAGGTCTTTTCTTTGCAAGCATCTCATTGGCCGATTTTTGAACAGAATGACCGTAGGAGTAATCTTGATTGAACAAATATATTTTTTTGATATCGTCACGATCCGCTATAGCGGTAGTAATCGCGTCGGATTTCATAAAAACATGGCTGTCAAAACGGAAGTGATAGAAATGACACTTTTCATTTGTTAAAGGTGGGTCAATAGCGGCTAAGTTTAGATAAAGCACCTCATCCCCGGGATTTCGCTCGTTATGTTTTCGTACGGCATCGGTTAGCGAATGGGCAACATGTGAGCCCGCTCCTTGCGCAACAAATCTTACTCCCTGACTTATCGCGCTTTTGAGTGCCACCAAAGCTTCTTGCGGGCTAGCCTTGTTATCAAAAACCACCATCTCAAGTTTTGAGTTGCCAATGATTCCTTCTTGGTTTGCCGCATCAATAGCTTTTTGAATATGCCCGCGGGTTAGAGATCCTTGCTGAGCGAAAGCGCCAGTCATTGGATCAATTACCCCTATTTTTATAACGTCGGGGACCTTGTTGGCCACGGCAGAATCAGTACCGCCTTCTTTATTTTCATTTCCACAGCCCAGTAATATCAAAGACGCAAGTGTTACAGCCAGAAACTTTGTTGATCGCATGAATCTCCCCTTTATGATTGTACTGGCATAACTATACTAGCCTCGATCCAGCCAGCAAAGTATTTTTTAGAACCCGCATTACTTATGCTGCCTGGCTATAGAGTATAAATATTAGTCCCTAAATTGTCTGAAAAAAACGCTGAGCTCTCTTGCCATTAACTCAGGATTTTCCATTGCTGCAAAATGCCCCCCTCGCGTCGCGGTCGTCCATCTTTGTAAGTCAACAAAAACTTCCTCTGCAATTTCTCTCGGCGGTCGCAATATCTCTTTTGGGAATTCAATATATCCAGTGGGAATTTCAACCTGCTGATCTCCAACTATGGGCCACACCCCATGATGCCTTGCAAAATATGGCCAAAAAGACGCTCCAATCGATCCGGTTACCCAGTACAACATAATATTTGTGAGCAATTTATCTTTACCCAAGTAAGCATCTAAATCACCTTTACAGTCAGACCAAGTAAAAAATTTTTCAATAATCCAAGCCGCCAATCCGACCGGAGAATCATTAAGAGCGTAGGATAATGTTTGGGGTTTGGTGCCCTGGATCCACTGATACCCAGTTTCCTCTTTGAGAAATTTTTCTAGCTCTTTGGCATATTTCTGTATGTTTTTTGAAGGGCTTTTACGGTATAGGTTCAAATCCCGGGCCATAGGCAAAAAATTAAGGTGTATTCCATGTAGTATCTCTGGACGCGATGCAGCGAGGATGGTGGTTATGAATGCACCCCAGTCACCACCCTGTGCCCCGAACACTTCATACCCCAACACGTCCCGCATTAATTGCGCGAAAGTATCCGCAATATCTTCTGCAGAAAATCTTTTTTGATCAGGCTTAAATGAAAAATTGAACCCCGGCAGAGATGGCACAACAACGGTAAATGAATCCTTTTCATCTCCCCCATAGGATTTTGGGTCCGTCAACATGGGAATCAACTCATTGAATTCGAAAAATGAGCCGGGCCATCCGTGAGAAAGAAGCAATGGAATTGGCTTTGGCCCTTTCCCCAACTCATGTATAAAATGAAGCTCGATGCCGGAGACGTTGACTGTAAACTGATCAAATCGATTAAGAGCGCTCTCATGCTCACGCCAATCGAAGTCCGTCTGCCAATAATCCACCAATTCTTTCAAAAATGCTTTGTTTGCTCCGAAGGTCCATCCGCTATCCGGAATTTCGTCAGGCCAACGGGATCTTCTTAGCCTGAAGTTCAAATCTTCAAGTAATGAGTCAGGGATATTGATTTGAAAAGGAGTCGGAGATACCATTTATTTTTACCGTAAAATTGTGATCTGTTTGCTTCTGTGTATCAGATTTTTGAACCCCCAGCTCTCTCTTTTAACTCCTCAGCCGGCTCCAAAGACTTCATAACTTCATCGAAGCGCAAGCGCGCGAGATTTCTTTGACTCTCATTCATTTTTTCGCTCAGGAACACTTTTTGGCGGCGCGCTTCCTGAATTTCTTCCACTTCCTGCGCGCTGAATTTTGATTCCGCAGCTGCAACCCACGCATATGCCTCAATTAAATCTATTTCCCCTACTAAACCCTGGGTATAAAACCGGCTCAAAGCTGACATAGCTGAGGGGTCGCCGTGGTTGGCTGATTGCTGAAACCAAGACATCGCCTCCGAATTATTCTTCTGAATTCCTTTTCCGAGTTCGTACATATTTCCAATATTGTACATCGCAAGCGGCTCACCCTGCTCTGCTGCACTTTTGTACCATGTCATTGCTTGGGTAAAGTCTCGAGAAACTCCATCTCCATTTTCGTAACAATCCCCTACGGAATTCATAGCCCAAGCATCTCCCAAAAAAGCGGCTTGATGCCACCAGTTGAAAGCCTGCTCCATATCAAGATCCACACCGTGTCCATTGGCGTAGAGCAGGCCAATGTTGTTCATTGAAACTGTGTACCCTTGCTTTGAAGCTTCTTCCCACCAACGCAGGGCTTCTTTAAAACTTTGTTTGTCATCGTACCCTTTAGCCCAAAGCAGCCCTATATTGTTAATAGCTCTAACGTCACCCCTACGAGCCAACTCGGCTAAATTTGAGGGCTCTAACATCCCTACCCCAGGCACAAGATCGGTGTAAGTTTCTTCCTGCTCCACAGAAAAAACGGTTGAAGTACAAAAAACAAAAAAAATAGTACTTAAAAACTTATTCATAATTGACCACGCCTCCTAACCTAAGGACTCAAGTTTTAAAATTTAGTTCTCAACATTTACAAGGAAAGAACGCAAGTGATTTAGAAGCTCCTCTGGAACTTCTTCTGGAATAAAATGGCCGCTGTTCATTGATTCCCCCGAAACTTTTTCAGCTTTTTCTTGCCAGCTTTTTACCACATCAAATAAACCCATGGTTTTATTAGCCTGACTCCATAATACCAAAACAGGACACCGAATTTTTTTGTCGAAATCAGCCTCATCGTGCTCCAAATCTATCCCAGCTGCCGCTCTGTAATCCTCCAAGGTGGCCCGGATTGTTCCGGGCAAAGTAAACGCTCTAAGATACTCCCTAAACATTTCCTCCTCGATGAAATCGGCACTAACACTCCACGAACGTAGAATATATCTTAAAAACGGCTCTGGACTTTGTGAAATCATTGTCTCTGGCAGATCCAAAGCTTGAAAAAAAAACCAATGCCAATACGTGGTGGCCAAAACTTGGTTCGTATGTTTAAAAACTGTATGAGTCGGCACCACGTCAATAACTACAAGCTTTTTCACATAATCAGGCCAATCTAAAGCCAATCTATGCGCAACCCTTGCTCCCCTGTCATGCCCCACAACAGCGTACTGTTTATGGCCAAGATTCAACATCAGCTCAGCCATGTCCTTTGCCATGGTTCTTTTGTCATAACCACTGTGAGGTTTTTCGGTATCTCCATAACCGCGTAAATCAGGACAAACAACCGAAAATTCATTTAATAACTTTGGGGCCACTTTTCTCCACATTTGGGAAGTCTGAGGATAACCATGAAGAAGAAGTAATGAAGGGCCTTTTCCTCCTACCCAAACATTAATGTTCAAGTTATTCGCCACAATAACCTTTCTTTCAAGTCCAACCATAAAATTACTCATAAATTATCCTTCTTGAAGTTTTTTTATGATAAAAAAAACCAGAATTAACTTTTTAAAAACTTTTCCAACCTTTCCAAACCTTCGCTAAGAACCTTAATCGGCTTAGGATAGGAAAATCTCACGTGGTGTTTGGCTCTAAATTCACCAAAGTCAGCCCCAGGGGCTATAGCCACTCCTACCGTTTCTAATATCTCCACACAAAATCGATAACTATCATTAGTAAAATTGGAGCAGTCCGCATAGATATAAAATGCCCCTTGGGGATCTACGGGAATTATAAATCCCATTTCCCTTAATCTTGGGAGCAAATAATTTTTTTGCTTTTCATATTCGGCACGGTTTTTCTCTGCTATCGCTATTGTCTCCGGTCGGAAAGCTGCCAACGCAGCCTGCTGAGCAATATCAGAATTAGAAATATACAAATTCTGCGCCAACTTCTCCAACTCCGGGATAAAAGGCTTTGGCGCAACGGCCCACCCTAGTCTCCAACCTGTCATACCAAAATATTTTGAAAAACTATTTATCACGAAAACATTTTCTGTAAAATTTAACGCAGATTTCGCGTCTATGCCAAAAGTTAACCCGTGATAAATCTCATCGACAATTAGCGATCCACCAAAACCTTGCACTACCTTATGCATAAGCCGTAGCTCCCTATCTGAAACCAAAGTGCCGGTTGGGTTTGAGGGAGATGCAACAAGAGCCGCAACAGTATTTTGGGTCCAATTTTTTTTAATTAACTCAGCGGTTAACTGGTAACTCGTATCAGGTCCCACCGGCACACTTATGGTTCTACCCTCCATAGCTCTAACTATGTTTCGATTGCAAGGGTACCCCGGATCAGCCATCAGAACCTCATCTCCAGGAGATAGTATCACTCCCATTACCAAAACCAGAGCAGCTGTTGAACCACTGGTAACAGCTACACGATTTGGATCAATATCCACCTCATATCTGGTTCGGTACCACCCAGCCAACTCTTCTCGTAATACACTCCCACCTAGCGACGGAGTGTATTTGATTTGGTTGTTTTCGAGGGCAATTATTGCTGCCTTGATTAGGGGTTTAGGCGTCGGAAAATCAGGCTCACCAACCGCTAGATTTATTATACTTTTTCCTTGTTCTTCGAGTGTTTTTGCCCGAGTTATAAAATCCACAACTAAGAAGGAATTAATCTCCTCCATTCGTTGAGCCAAATTGAAATTTTTCCTGATAGAATTTTTAACGTCCGATGACATTATTCAACTGCCTGTGATTATAAGAAATGCATTACGGGAAAATGTTATATTAATACGTTATTATTATAGCCCAATACTTTAAAAGCGTATTCCAAGGTAAAAAAATGAAAATAGCAATAATCGGAGCGGGGGGTGTAGGAGGATACTTTGGGGCTCGACTATCAGATGCCGGACACAGTGTGTATTTTATCGCAAGGGGCGAGCACCTGCAAAAAATGAAAACAGTAGGGCTAAAGGTTTTTTCTCCACTTGGAGACCTGCACCTAAAAAATCTTAATTGTTCCCAAGACCCTAGTGAGGTCGGTACTGTAGATATTGTTCTCATTGCAGTAAAACTTTGGGCGACAGAGGGAGCGGTATCAATCCTCAAGCCACTTCTTGGACCAAATACAGGGGTCATTTCGCTTCAAAACGGGGTTGTAGCAGTCGACACTCTCATAGAAACAATTGACAAAAGGCACGTGTTGGGGGGAGTTTCAAAAATAGCTGCCCTAATTGAGGAACCAGGAATTGTTAGGCATAACGGTAAAATGGCGGCGTTGGTTTTTGGAGAACTAAATGGTGAGAAGTCAGAAAGATCAGTTGCTTTCTTTCAAGCATGCCAAAGTGCTAACATTTCCGCCGAACTATCGAGTGATATCCACACAGCTATTTGGGAAAAATTCGTACTACTTGTTACCATGTCGTCTATAACTGCCCTTACGCGGCTACCAATAGGTCCAAATCGAGAGGATCCTGATACAAGGCAACTAATGGAAGAAATTATGGAAGAAGTCATTGAAGTGGGAAGACTCAAAGGGGCTCGCTTTCCGCAGGATATTTTACAAAATCAATTCCAACACATCTCCAAACTTCCGCCACAAATGGTCGCTTCGATGTGTGGCGACCTGCGCCGTCATAACAAATTAGAACTGCCTTGGTTTGCAGGTTCGGTAGTAAAAATGGGCAGAGAATTAGGAATACCGACTCCCGCAAACAAATTTATTTTTGCGTCCCTCAAACTTCACAAAGATGGACGACATCCAATGCTTCAAATCTAAAATAAGAGAGATTATGGATATTTCTAAATTTAAAATTGTCGATGTTAAAGCAAGACCAGTTTTAGTGCCGTTTCGCATTCCGCCGACTACAGCAAGTGCTAAAATTGAGGATTGCGCATTAGTGTTAATAGACATAGAAACAAATGAAGATTTGATCGGGCATTCGTACTTGTTTGTCTACTCAAAGGCGATGTTGTCTCCTACTGTAGAATGTATTGAAGGGATCAAACCACTTCTGGCTAACCAAATTATTGAACCCCTAGAACTTGATAACTATTTGAAAAAGAAATTTAGGATACACAACACCGGAGGTATTCTAGGTCAAGTGTTATCTGGATTAGACATGGCGTTTTGGGACGCATTCTCCCAGTATCTCAGACAACCTTTATGCCGCGTTTTAGGTGGCTCCATAAAACCAATTCCAACTTACAACAGTTGTGGTCTATTTATACAAGACCCCGAAAAAGTTGGTAAAGAGGCCATTAATTTGGTAGCAGAGGGCGGTTTCCAAGCAATAAAGGCTAGGGTAGGAAGACCAAATTTTAAAGACGACCTAAAAACACTCAACAATATACGAGATTCCATAGGTGAAAATATTTCACTGATGTGTGACTTTAACCAAAGCCTAAATGTCAACGAGGCTATCTATAGGTGTCGATCACTCGATTATGAAGGGCTTGATTGGATAGAAGATCCAATAAGGCATGACGATTATGAGGGGTGCGCAAGAATTGCCTCCGAAATAACCACTCCTCTTCAGATCGGAGAAAATCTAATTAACACCTATGAGATGCAGAAAGCTATAGACGTAATGGCTGCTGACTTCTACATGCCAGACGTTCAAAGAATTGGCGGAGTCACTGGGTGGTTACGCGCAGCGGCAATTGCGCATGTAAATGACATTGATTTGTCAAGCCATTTGTTCCCAGAAATTAGTTGTCACTTACTAGCTGTAACTCCTACATGCCACTGGCTTGAATACATGGACTGGGCAAATCCAGTGTTAGAAAATCCGATTCAAGTAAATAATGGTTTTGTCGAGCCTCCAAATATTCCAGGATCCGGGGTATCATGGAATGAGAAAGCAGTAAAAAAATTCTTAGTAACTTAAAATTCGGAATCCACACCAAGAGGGGGAAAAAATGTCCGTTGCACAAGAGAGCCTATCCACAGCTATTGACGAACTAACAAATATTTTTGCCGACAGAATAACAACTAACGTCAGTGTAAGAGACACTCACAGTAGGGACGAGTCATGGCATCATCCCCATAAACCGGACGCGGTAATATTTCCACATACCACCGAAGAAGTTTCCAAGATTGTAACTGTTTGCGCTAGATATAAAACACCCATAATAGCTTATGGCACCGGCACTTCCCTGGAGGGAAATGTTATTCCCCACCATGGAGGAATAGTCGTAGACTTGGACAGAATGAATCAGGTTCTTCGTGTCAATGTGGAAGATTTAGACTGCACTGTTCAAGCCCGAGTAACGCGAAAACAACTCAATGAACATATCAGGGACCAAGGTATTTTTTTCCCTATTGATCCCGGAGCAGATGCTTCTCTTGGTGGGATGGCTGCCACAAGGGCCTCTGGTACTAACGCAGTAAGATACGGAACAATGAGAGAAAATGTTCTTGGTTTAACCGTAGTCCTTGCAGATGGGCGAATTATAAAAACCTCGAGACGAGCTAGGAAATCAGCCGCAGGGTATGATTTGACCAGACTTTTCGTCGGTTCCGAGGGGACACTTGGAATTATTACTGAAGTAACTTTAAAACTTTATGGTATCCCCGAAGCTATGGCGTCTGCTGTCTGTTCATTTGATGATTTAAAGGGAGCCATAGACACTGTGATCCAAACTATACAAATGGGAATACCAATCGCACGTATCGAATTGCTTGATGACGTACAGATGGATGCAGTAAATAAATACTCCGACCTCAATTATGCAGTGAAAGATACTCTTTTTCTAGAATTCCACGGAAGCGAAAATGGGGTAAAAGAACAAGCGGAATTTGTCCAAACCATCGCATCTGATAACACAGGAGGCGAATTTAAATGGACCACAAAACCAGAGGAAAGATCTAAACTTTGGGCAGCTAGGCATGATGTAACCTACGCAACAAAATCCATCAGACCAGGTTGCGAAGTTTGGGCTACTGACGTTTGTGTTCCAATTTCTAACCTTGCGAACTGTATTTTGGAAACCAAAGAAGACCTTAAAGATAGTTTTCTTATCGCTCCTTTGGTTGGACATGTGGGAGATGGAAATTTCCATCTAGGCTTTGTAATTAACAGAGAAGATCCCAAAGAACTTGAAGAGGCCGAAAGGCTCAACGACAGACTAGTTATGAGAGCGCTAGCAATGGACGGCACTTGCACTGGGGAGCACGGAATAGGACTGGGGAAAATGAAATTTTTGACTGCGGAGCACGGGGAATCAGTGGGAGTTATGCGAGAAATAAAAAAATCTCTGGATCCACTCAACATTATGAACCCGGGAAAAATTTTCAGTCTTTAGCCCTTGCTGTTGTACATGAGTTATCAAGAAATTTTTTTATTACCTCCAACGTTTGGTCTGGATACTCAAGGTGAGGGCTGTGCCCGCAGTTCGGTATTATTTCTTTCTCAACCGAGAATGGGATAGTGTTTTCAATAGCGGTGATTTGACTCAAAGACCCGTATTGATCGTTTTCACCTTGAATTATTAAAAGCGGTGTAGAAATTTGGGAAAGGCTCTCAACGATATTCCATTCCCTAAATTCAGTACTCAACCATACATTGCTCCATTGCGAGAACAAATCATCTGTATCAGTATGATAAGCAGATAATTTTTCTCTGAACCGTGCGTTTTGGAATTGCGTACGCGCTTGCCTAATTCCTGATAACGTAAGCTCCTCGACAAAAACATGTGGAGCTATGGCGATTAATCCAGCCAAATTATGACTGTTCTTTGATGCATATATTAATGCGATGCTGGCGCCATCACTATGCCCTACCAGTATTGGTTTCTTAATACCGAAAAAATCAAGAATTTTCGGAAGTATTTCGATTGCCTCGTTACGCAAATAATCTTTATTTCGAGGAATATCCAACTTTTCAGATGATCCGTGACCATGCCGTGAGTACACAAATGCATTACTGTTAGTCAATTTTACAAGCAGTGATGGAAATTTTTTCCACATTGCTATAGAGCCTAGCCCTTCATGAAGAAAAACGATTACTTGATTAGTTGAAATGCGTGATGAATTGTCAGAGGCGTTATCAATCCAAAGGTAATCTATCCGTTTGTTCAAAACCTTCAAACTATCCTGCCGCAATATTTTGGTCCCCGTTTTATTTTGTTTTAAACATCGATCCGCTACGAAACACTCCCTGCGACTGTTGTTCCCAGATTACCATCCTTCTCGATATGTGGAGTTTTTCTGACAATTATTAAATAGAAAACTGGAATAATAAACAATGTTAGCAAAGTACCCAGCGCCATTCCTCCAACTATCACCCACCCTATTGCCTGTCGCGCTTCTGCGCCTGCGCCCACTGACAATGCCAAAGGCAGTGCTCCTAAGACTGTAGCAAAAGTCGTCATTAGAATTGGACGTAGTCTGAGTGAGCATGCCTCAACCGTGGCTTCAAATTTAGGAAGACCCCGTCTTCTTAATTGGTTAGCAAATTCTACAATCAATATACCATGTTTTGTTATAAGTCCCACCAGCATTACCAAGCCTATCCTAGTATATACATTCAAGCTTCCTCCTCCACCCATCTTAGAGTTGACGTACATTGCTAATAAAGCTCCGGTGAACGCGAGTGGAACGGTGAGCATGATAACAAAAGGTCCCACAAAACTTTCAAATTGTGCAGCTAATACCAGATAGATGAATATCAGGGCTAGTACTAGCGTCACGTACATATCCATACCAGTTTCGCGGAACTCACGAGACTGTCCGTTGAGATCCGTTATTATCCCAGGTGGAAGCATTTCCTCAGCCACGTCATCCATCTTGTCTAGCACGTCTCCCAAACTGTACCCAGGACTAACATTGCCTGTAATAGTAGCTGCACGAAATTTGTTAAAGTGGTTAAGCTCCTTTGGAGCAACCGACTCAACGAGCTGAACAATGTTAGACAATTGAACTAAATCGCCTGTTGAACTCCGAACATAAATCGAGGTAAGGTCCGTCGGCTGTCGACGGTCCTGCTCTTCCATTTGGACCACAACATCATATTGCTTTCCCTCTCGCTTGTAGCGAGTAACGTTTCTACCACCAAGCAAAATCTCCAAAGTACTGCCAATATTATCCATTGAGACTCCAAGAGCAGCTGCTTTATCACGATCAACATTCACCTTAAGCTGCGGTTTATTGAGTTTTAGGTCAGTATCTAGTCCGTTAACCCCGGGATATTTCGACATTTCCGCCATAATCTTGTTAACGTGGCCCTGCAATTCGGCATAACTTGTCCCATAAACCACATACTCAACTTGTTTCGAAAGAAAGCTTGCTCCGAGAGAGGGTGGATTTACTGAAAAGCTAATTACGCCGGGTAATCCGCCAAACAACTTAGGAGTAAGTTCCTTTGTAATTTCCATCTGTTTTTTGTTTCTTTGATCCCAATGTTTCAATACAGCAAACCCAATTGCAAAATTGACCGGATTTGGTCTATCCAGACCAGGAGCGACCACTTCAAAAAGGGTGTCAACCTCCGGGATCTCGTTAATCATTTGACCAATAACCCGCATGTAACGGTCGGTGTATTGCATAGTAGATCCCTCGGGCGCGACAGCAAAGGCCATAAATACTCCTCTGTCCTCTACGGGTGATAACTCCGACTTGAGTTCTAAAAATAACCAAGTCATTCCCGCAAAAATCCCGAAAAACAAAACCACAATAAGGGTGCTAGCTCTCAGAGCACCTCTCAATAAAAAACGGTATCCGGAATTCATACTATGGAAAAAACGTTCGGTAGTTAAATAAAACTTTCCTCGGTTATCACTGTCTTTCAGGAGCTTTGAACACATCATAGGGGTTAAGGTAAGGGCAACAAATCCAGAAACAAGAACGGCCGCAGCAACCGTCAAAGCAAATTCAATGAATAATTGACCAACTCTTCCACTCATAAAAACCAATGGAGCAAACACCGCTACCAAAGTGATTGTCATTGCCATTACCGCAAACCCAATCTCTTTAGAACCAATCAATGCGGCATTATAAGGCGATTCACCCCCCTCCACTTGTCGGTGAATATTTTCAAGCATCACTATTGCATCGTCAACGACTAGCCCCACCGCGAGTACAATCCCCAATAAAGTTAAAACATTTACAGAAAAACCCATCGCGTATAAGAAGAAAAAGGAGCCAATAAGTGAGACGGGAATTGTAATCGCAGGAATAAAAGAAGCTCTTATGTTTCTTAAAAAAACAAAAATAACCAAGACTACTAGGGCCAGCGCCTCTAAAAGGACCTTAAAAACAGCCAATATTGATGCATCAATGAACTCAGAGTTATCTACAACCACATACGCGCTCATACCTTCAGGTAATCCCGCTGCAAGTTTCGGGACCAGCTCTCTAACTCCTTTCGCAATCGCCAAAGTGTTACCAGTAGACTGTTTTACCACTCCTAATCCAATCGCCTCATTGCCTCTAACCCGCACTATCTTTCTATTCTCGTAGGGTCCTGGCGCCGCATATCCAACATCTTTAAGCCTAATAGGGTACCCATCACTCTCTTTTATAATCATGTTATTGAACGCCTCTGGGCTGCCTAGGTCGGTTTTTGCCAAGACAGTCAATTCTCTCTCTGAACTTTCAATGCGCCCTCCAGGAGAATCCAAGTTTTGCTGATATAGTGCCCGCTCCACGTCTTGCGCGCTCAAACCAAGAGCCGCTAAACGATCACGATCCAACCATATTCTCATCGCGTATTTTCTCTCACCTCCGATTATCACGGTTGCCACACCGGGAACGGTCTTGATCGGATCAACAAGATATCTGTCACTGTAGTCCGATAGTTCCATCGGAGAGTGGCGGTCACTAGTAACAGCGATCCACATTACTGGCCAAGCATCGGCTTCAATTTTTCGAACCACTGGATCGTCAGCCTGACTAGGCAGCAACACTTTGACCCTCGAAACCCGGTCCCTTACGTCGTTCGCTGCAGCATCCACATCTCGTTTTATATTAAATGTGACTGTGATCTTGCTGACCTCTTCACGACTTTGGGACTTTATAGTTTTGATACCCTCTATCCCTGAAAGAGCATCCTCAATAGGGGTGGTAATAACGCTCTCGACTATCTCTGCCGTAGCCCCTTTGTAGACAGTTCGCACTGAAACAGTAGGAGGATCAATTTTCGGGTACTCCCTGACAGATAACCGATCAAAACATATCAACCCCAAAAGAACAATTATCAAACTCATAACCGTTGCCAAAACTGGCCTTCTAATCGAGATATCCGAGATAATCATACTAGCACCGAGCCCATAGTTTACTAAATCCTAACTTTTTCTATCCGATTTAGGCGTATCGCCCGAGGGCATTTTCTTTTGCCCATCCGGTCCTCCGCTGCCCAGAACCATAACGGGAGCACCATCTCTCAATTTAATCTGCCCCTCGGTTACAACAACATCCCCTGACTCTAACCCACTGTTGATTTCGACAGTTCCAGGTTGTCTTTTACCAACAACCACTTCCGTTAATTTCACAATCCCATTAACCACTTTAAAAACGTAATTTTGAGTACCTTGTGGCCACAAAGCCTGCTCAGGCACCGTTATTGCATTGGGCCTTATATCAAGTGTGAGTGAAACTCGAGCAAACATGCCCGGCTTCAACTTTCCAAGTTTATTTGAAATCCTAGCCCGCATTAAGACCGTCCGGGTAGTCTCATCAACTGCCGGCTGAACAGCGTAAACTCTGCCACTAAAGTTCTCCTTGGGGTAAGCATCCAGCTTTAAAGAGACTTGAGGCCTTCCTTTAATCTGGGATAGGTACACTTCGGGTACCCTAAAATCAACTTTTATGGAGGATATATTTTCCAACCTTACAATATCGGCGCCTGCTCGCACGTAGGCCCCCGGACTAACTTCTCTAAGTCCTAAGATTCCAGAGAATGGAGCAGTAATCTTTGTTTTGTTTAAAACTGACAGTGCCTCCTCAACTCTTGCAGCCAGCTTTTCGACGGCTCCCTGCTGAATATCCAATGCTTCTTTGCTTATGAATTCCTGTTCAAATAACTCCTGGAGTCTGTCAAACCTTTGTTGCTCTGTTCGCAAGTCCGCCTTAATGGCATTTAGTTGTGCAGTATATTCAGAGCTATCAATAGTTACCAGCTGCGCCCCCGCTTTCACAGCTTGGCCTTCAGCAAAATGCAAAAATGTGATTCTTCCGTCTATTTCGGGGCGAATAATCACCGACTCCTCCGCCAAGAGAGAACCTATAGCCGTGACTTTATCTACTACTCTTTCTACTCGGACTTTTTCAGCTTTTACGGGCAAACCCCTCGGGGGTTTTTCCTTTTTTGCCTTACCCTCAGCCGCTTTAACCGATTCTGCTTTTGAAGAAACACTATCGGAAGCACCGCAGCCCACCAAAACGGTAACAAAAAAAATCGATAAAACCACAAAACTTAGCAGCTTTTTTTTCATATAAATCTACTTTCCTTTGTTACGGAGATTCACTGCGCACATAAAATATCTAGTTTTACCTACCCAAAAGGCCAAACCATATTACAGAAGATATAATCAATGAATTCAAACTTCAGCCTTATACTGTAGCCCTATTCACCCCCCTCGCACAACCTCTCCTCACAAAGATCTATACACAATATTGAAACGGAAAACATTTAGCTTTGAGGATTAATCCTATCCATTCCTGCGCTTAGCTTGTTTAGAGCATCAAGATAGGCCTTTGCAGATGCCACAATTATATCCGTATCCGCTCCTTGGCCGTTTACTACCTTACCCGATTTTGATAATCTAACACCAACCTCTCCTTGTGAATCTGTTCCCCGGGTTATTGCGTTAACCGAATAAAGCTCGAGATCAACGCCACTAGATAAAACTAACTCTATTGCTTTGAATGTTGCATCTATCGGACCACTACCAGTAGCCTCCGATGATTTTTCTTGCCCATCAATGCTTAAAACTAATCGAGCTATTGGGACTTCACCCGTCTCAGTTAGTACCTTCATGGATAGAAGTTTATATATTTCGGCGGTTTCCCCTCTAACGTTATCGGTCGCTAACATCATCAAATCTTCATCGAAGATTTCATGCTTTTTATCAGCCAAATCTTTAAACTCTCTGAACGCTGCGTTTAAAGCCTCCTCTGTATCAATTTTAATCCCCAAATCAGCTAATCTCTGCTTGAACGCAGTTCGACCAGAATGTTTTCCGAGAACCAATTGATTGGTGGACCACCCAACATCCTCTGCCCTCATAATCTCATAAGTTTCCCTATGCTTTATAACGCCATCTTGATGAATACCCGACTCGTGGGCAAAAGCATTGGCGCCAACTATTGCTTTATTAGGCTGTACCGGAAAACCTGTGATAGCCGATACCATCTTAGAGGCTGGAACAATTTGGCTAGAGTCAATGTTTGTGTCACACGGAAAATAATCTTGACGAGTTCTAACAGCCATAACAATTTCTTCTAGAGAGGCATTCCCTGCTCTCTCACCTAAACCATTCACGGTGCACTCTAATTGGCGCGCTCCCACCATAACCGAAGCTAAGGAATTGGCAACGGCAAAACCCAAGTCGTTATGGCAATGAACCGACCAAACAACCTTATCGGAATTTGGAATCCTTTCCCTCAAATTTTTTATTAGTTCAGCAAATTGCTCAGGGACAGTATAGCCAACGGTATCTGGGATATTGATAGTTCTCGCTCCTGCATCAATAACCTTTTCAATTATCCTGCAAAGGAAATCGATCTCTGAGCGACCCGCGTCTTCCGGAGAAAACTCTACATCGTTACATAATGACTTGGCCAGTTTGACGGAAGAAACAGCCTGTTGTAGCACTTGCTCCGGCTCCATTCTTAATTTTTGAGCCATATGAATGGGTGAGGTGGCAATAAAAGTGTGAACTCTCGAAGAGTTAGCAGGCTTAACGGCGTCTGCCGCCCTTTTTATATCCTTTTCATTAGCCCTGGCTAATCCACAAATAGTACTCCCTGAAATGCTCTCGGAAACAGCTTTTACAGATTCAAAGTCACCGTTACTGGCCGCTGGAAACCCTGCCTCAATAACGTCAACCCTCATTCTCTCTAGTTGGCGAGCAATTTGTAATTTCTCTGCACAAGTCATAGATGCTCCTGGGCTTTGCTCTCCATCTCGCATTGTTGTGTCAAAAATAATTAACTGCTCACTCATCGTTACCTCCACCGCAATTTTTTTCGGTCGTGACTACTAATTTGTTTTACATGTTTTCGTCGAATTTTTTGGACGAAACGACATGGATATTTCTAGTGCCTCAGGCGCAAGGACCCCTTTTCAGCCAAAGAAGATAAAAATCGTAGATAGAAGACAAGGCATTCTTCAGCATGGAAACGATATTAGAGTCTTTTTCGGGTTGCCGCAAGTGTCCTAGTCCGAATTTCCCTGAGATTTTTGAACGGAATTTTTATCCCTATCTTTCAATCCCGCGCCAGCCACCAAAAATCGGATATATCCCGATACAGCGTAAACCGCAAAAAAAACGAAAAGAACTTCGGGTATATTTTCGGTAATTTGAAAACTAATTATTATTACAAAACCACTCAGAACAATAACCCAAAAAGGAACAGCTTTCCTTATGTTTATATCTTTACCACTATAATAAGGTATATTACTTACCATCGAAGCACCAGCGAATACGGTTAATGCCCAAGTCAACCACTCCAAATTTGCCAAGTGGAAATTATAAACCTCGACTGTCCAAACAAAACCAGCCAATAAACCTGCTGCAGCAGGACTTGGAAGACCTCTGAAAAAAAATTTATCAGAGCTCGGTCGAGCTGTATTGAACCTCGCTAAACGCAAAGCTGCGCACCCACAATATACAAAAGCTGCAAACCACCCAAATTTGTCCATCCCCCTTAATCCCCATTCATAGATAATTAAGGCTGGCGCGGCACCAAATGCCACCATATCTGACAACGAATCATACTCAGCGCCAAAATCCGACTCAGTTCGAGTAATTCTCGCGACTCTTCCATCCAAAACATCAAAAGTAAGCGCGACAAATATCGCAATTGCAGCCAAGTCAAATCTCATATTCATAGCCTGAACGATGGCGTAAAAACCTGAAAATAAACCGCATGTGGTTATAACATTGGGCAACCAATATATCCTTGATTTTTTACCAGACGACTTTGGTGCCATTTTGATAGTTCCCAAAATTTGATTAATATTTTATCCGTCTAAAAATGCTACTAAAGTCTTACCCGCCGTTACTTTGTCGCCGATAGCCACTTTGGGGACTGCTGTCAGTGGAAGATACAAGTCTAGCCTGGAACCAAACCGAATAAAACCGTAGCGCTGCCCCTGTTGTAAATAATCCCCCTCTTTTGCGTAACAAAGAATGCGCCTGGCAATTAAACCTGCAATTTGCACGCAGCAAACTAAATGGCCATTTTTTGCCTTTATAGTTAACGAATTTCTCTCGTTGTTTTCTGATGCTTTATCAAAAGCCGCGTTAAAAAATTTACCTTCAATATAAGTTTTTTTGATGATTTCACCGGCGATAGGACTCCGATTTGAGTGCACATTGAAAATATTCATGAAAACACTAATTTTCAGAGCTTTTTCATTATTTTGGGGATATTTGCTTTTTTCAACACAAACTACTCTTCCATCAGCAGGCGATAGAACACCGCCATCGTTTTCTGTTATTACTCTATCCGGATCTCGAAAAAATTGAATGAGAAACAACAGAAGGCACCAAATCGCTATAGATAGCCAGCCAATCGCAAATGTGGCAAGAACCGCCAAAACCGCCACAAATAGAATGTGATACCAACCTTCTTTTGCAATAAGATAATGCCGATCATCGTCCATGCTGCAAAACGTCCTTATCTCTCAGATTTAAAGGAATTTTAGTTTTTTTCTTTGTCGACAAGTTGATTTTCTTTGATCCACGGCATCATGGATCTCAGCTGCTCTCCAACTATTTCTATCTTGTGCTCGCGTCCGATTCGTCTCATTGCTCCAAGCTTTGTTCCACCTGTTTGATTTTCTAGCAAGAACTCTTGAGCGTAGGCGCCAGTCTGTATTTCCTTTAAAATTCTTCGCATTTCTTCTCTGGTCTCCTCGGTCACCAACCGCGGCCCACGCGTGTGGTCGCCGTATTCTGCGTTGTTTGAAATGGAGTATCGCATGTTTGCAATCCCACCCTCATAAATTAGATCAACTATTAATTTTAATTCATGGAGGCACTCAAAATATGCCATTTCCGGTGCATATCCAGCCTCAACTAAGGTGTCAAAGCCCGCCTTTATTAGTGCAGTAGTTCCGCCACATAGCACCACTTGTTCACCAAACAAATCAGTTTCTGTCTCTTCTCTGAAATTCGTTTCAATTACTCCGGCTTTACCACCACCTATAGCCGCCGCGTAGGAGAGTGCAACGTCACGAGCAATCTTTGTTTTGTCTTGATGCACAGCGATCAGCATTGGAACTCCACCTCCCTCTGTAAAAGTAGAGCGGACAGTATGTCCAGGCGCCTTTGGAGCAATCATGACAACATCCAAGTCTTCTCGCGGCACTACTTGATCAAAGTGTATGTTGAAACCATGGGCGAAGGCTATCGCACCACCATCTTTCAAGTTTGGCTCCACATCCTGAGCATAAACAGTCGCTATGTGTTCATCGGGTAAAAGCATCATCACAAAATCCGACTTTTTCACCGCGTCTGTCATCTCCATAACTTTCAAACCCGCATTTACTGCCTTATTCCAAGAACTTCCTGTTTTTCTCAAACCAACAACGACATCAATACCCGAATCCTTGAGATTTAACGCATGCGCGTGGCCCTGCGATCCATAACCCAATATAGCCACTGTTCTGCCTTTTATTAGATCGAGATCTGCGTCCTTATCGTAAAAAACCTTCATAAACACCTCTTTTTTTAAAAAAGCAATATTAAAAATAATCGTCCACACTAATAAACAAATGTATGCGAACCCTTTCCGATACCAGAAGCTCCGGTTCGAACTGCTTCAACAACCAAGGTCTCATCAACCCGATCAAGAAAATCATCAAGCTTCGCTCCAGAGCCTGTAAGCTCAATGATGTAGGTTTTGTCCGAATTAACGGTGTCAAGAAATCGGGCGTTAAATTCTTCAACTAATTTTTTAGTGTCCTCGTTTTTATTTTCTAGTGATCGCAATTTGACAAGAAGAAGCTCTCTCTCTATGTGCCCACCTTCGGTTAAATTTACCAATTTAATAACATCTACCAATTTATTTAATTGTTTTGTTATCTGAGTCACGACCTCATCAGACCCTCGGGTCACAATTGTCATCCTTGATACGGTGGGGTCGTTAGTCGGAGCAACCGTAAGTGATTCAATGTTGTATCCGCGAGCCGAAAAAAGACCTGACACCCTCGAGAGCGCGCCAGATTCATTTTCAAGAATCAAAGAAATTACGTGCCTTGGATCTCTCCTCTCCACAATCATTAAACCAAGATCATTTCCGAAAGTCCCTTTCCGCCGGGAACCATCGGATAAACGTTTTCTGTTTGGTCTGTTATAAAATCCAAAAACACCAATTCATCTTTCCTTGCCAAAGCGTCTTTTAGAGCCCCCTCGATATCGGCTGGGCGGTCGATTTTAATGCCAACGTGGCCATAGGATTCGGCTAGTTTAACAAAGTCTGGCAAGGCCTCCATGTAGGATTCAGCGTATCGATTTTCATGAAAAAATTCTTGCCACTGCCTTACCATTCCCATATACCGATTATTAAGATTAATAATTTTTATGGGAAGATTATACTGTTTCGCCGTAGATAACTCTTGGATACACATTTGAATGCTTGCCTCTCCCGTGACACATAATACTGTGGCATCGGGATGAGCCAATTGCACTCCAAGACCATAAGGAAGGCCCACCCCCATAGTTCCTAATCCTCCGGAGTTAATCCAGCGTCGAGGTTGGTCAAATTTATAAAATTGAGCTGCCCACATTTGGTGCTGACCAACGTCAGATGTTACAAACACCTCCTTTTGGTGGCAGGTCAGCTCGTACAGTTTTTCAATCACCATTTGAGGTTTTATAATATCGCTGGTTTGATCATAGGAGAGACATTTACGGCCTCGCCATTTTTCGATCTGTATCCACCAATCATCAATCGCGCCAATTTCTTTGTGCAAAGTTTTCATCTTGCCAAGTTTTTCGATTATTTTACGAAGAGTCGTTTTTACATCACCCACCACTGGCAAATCGACGGTAACTCTTTTTGAAATAGACGACGGATCAATATCCAAATGAATTATTTTTCTACTTTCTCTGTAAAAATGTTTTGGGTTCCCAATGACCCTGTCATCAAAACGAGCCCCAACAGCAAACAGTACATCACACTCTTGCATCGCCATATTCGCCTCATAAGTCCCATGCATACCTAGCATGCCTAGAAATAAGGGATCGGTGCCAGGATAACCCCCTAGTCCCATCAATGTATTCGTACATGGATAGCCGAGAGCCCGAACCAACTCGGCTAACTCTTGACTAGCCTCGCTAAATATAACTCCGCCGCCGGTGTAGATCATAGGGCGTTTAGCTCGAAGCAAGGAGGAAACAATTTTATCTATAATCTCATCCGAGACATCATTTTTGACGACCGTGTCGTACGAGCGAATAGCAACTGTTTTAGGGTAGAAATACTTCCCATTGATGGTGGTTATATCTTTGGGGATATCTACCAAAACTGGTCCCGGTCTTCCAGTGGAAGCAATATGAAACGCTTTTTTTATCGTTATAGAGATGTCATCAACATTTTTAACCAAAAAGTTGTGTTTTACACACGGCCTAGTAATTCCAACTGCATCCACTTCTTGGAAGGCATCTTGCCCGATAGCATGGGTAGGCACTTGTCCCGATATAATAACCATCGGCACTGAGTCCATATACGCGGTAGCTATACCTGTGACTGCGTTGGTAACCCCAGGGCCAGACGTAACCAAAGCAACTCCCACATGATTTGTAGATCTCGCATAAGCGTCAGCTGCGTGAACTGCTGCCTGTTCATGCCTCACCAAAATGTGTTTAACTGCACTTTGCTTTTGTATTTCATCGTAAATTGGTAACACCGCCCCACCGGGATACCCAAAAACAAACTTAACCCCTTCATCGGCTAGGCACTTAGGAACCATCGCGGCTCCTGTTAAACTTTCTGTAAACGCTGTTGTCGGATCCATCTTATTTTCGCCTTATGGCTGCTGGTAAAATAAAAAAAGTCTTACACAATACCCCAGTAAGTTTTGAAGGGTCAAGATTAAACAGCAGAAAGCTATTGAATTATTGTAGAGTCCATATTTTTTAACCAAGATACCCATGCGTCAAACATTTCTGGCCTGTTTGCTGCCACGACACTTTTTGACCACGACGGATCTTGCCAAAAATCTCCGTACCCTAAGGTTCTCAAACATCCACCCGATTCTGAAAGAATCAAAGAACCAGCAGCATAATCCCAGATTTTTTGCGATCCGTGAATATATATATCAAACCTACCGGAAGCCAGATAGCACCACTCAAGAGCTCCGGCACCAAAATTTCTCTGAGATCTGTAAGGGGGATTCAAGAGAAGAACCTCACTAATTTTAGGGGGTAATCTCTTAAAATCGATTTGAGCAATAGCATGATCTATACTTTTTACTTTTCTACGTTGTAGCAACTCCACCCCATTTAGGTATGCACCACCGCCGACTTCAGCTGAGAACATTTCCTCTCTAGCAGGATCGTAAACCACACCTATTAAAGTGCGCCCCTTTTTCATTAATGCCACAGAAACGGCAAAATAGGGGATTCCATTAACATAATTTGAAGTTCCATCTATGGGATCGACACACCATAAAAATTCATTTGCTGAACTCAAAAGTCTTTTTTGCTCAAAGGTCGACATTTCCTCTCCCAAAAAAGGTGCAGGATATATATCCTGTAAAATGTTTTGAAGCTTTTTTTGGGCAGCCAAGTCTGCGGAAGTCTGCAGGCTTCCATCAGGTTTTATTCCAAATTTTCCTTCTGAAAAATGTGGCATAATTTCCTCAGTCGAAACCATTTTAACTGCTTCTTTTATTTCTTTTATCATTAACTCTCACACCATCTTGTAAGATTATGGGAACTGTAGCTCCAGCCTAGCAGTAACGCTTATAGAAGTCACGACAGTTAAAACTTTATTAAAACCCAGCAAAAAAAATTACCCAGGTATAGACTCCTTAAATGCAAAAACAGAAAAAATTACACCGATTTTTTTGTCCGAATATAAATGGGGCTACAAACTTGATTTTTTTATCCCCTAAGGCCAGTCATCATGCTCAAAATGTGCTTCGTTTGAAAGAAAACTCTGAACTAATTATTTTCGATGGTTTGGGAAATCAATTTAAAGCTTGTATTGAAAGCCTCGGAAAAAAATTAGTAGAAATTCGATTAATTACAACAATTGATAAAAACCGAGAATCTCCGTTAAATATAACAATAGGACAAGCTCTTACAAGAATGGATAAAATGGATTTCACAATCCAAAAAACAGTAGAGTTAGGTGTCAGTAAAATTATTCCCTTGTTCACTCAAAAATCAAATATCAAACTAAGCGACAATAAGTTCAACAAAAAAATGGAACATTGGCACAATTTAGCGTGCGCGGCATGTGAGCAATGTGGAAGAAGTGTTGTTCCTAGCATCTCAAAGCCTATCAATATAAAAGAATGGCTAAACAATCTCGATAATTCCAATACCTCGGAAAAAGTCAGACTCATTTTAGATCCGACCGCAAAAAAAACTATTTCGAGTCTCCCTATCTCTCAAAAAAACATAATTTTACTCGTCGGACCAGAAAGCGGTTTCACTGAGACTGAAATCGCAATTGCAATTGACAAAGGATTTTTTCCAGCAAACTTGGGTCCGAGGATCCTACGAGCCGAAACTGCCGGAATAGCGGCTATGTCGATAATTCAATCGGTTTGGGGCGACTTATAACATCATGCTAGATATAATTGTGACTATTGATAACTTTAGGGAAAAAAAATGGAAATTAAAAATAGCACCGTAATCGTTACAGGAAGTTCTTCAGGCTTAGGGGCTGCAACTGCTGAATTAATAGTGAACCAAGGTGGCAACGTGTTGATTGCCGATATTAACGAAAAATATGGTCATGAAATAGCGAAAAAACTCGGTTCTCAGGCTCTTTATCAACATTGTGACGTGTCTAATCCTGACGACGCAGAGAAAACCGTAGAGACAACCCTATCTCACTTTGGAGCAATACATGGATTGGTTAACTGTGCTGGTATAGCAATTGGGGAAAAGACTACCGGTAAAAGTGGTGCTCACCGGCTAGATTCCTTTCAAAAAGTTATAACCATAAACCTGATCGGCACGTTCAACATGATACGTGTGGCGTCAACCTCAATGGCTCAAGCAAAACCAAATGAAAAAGGAGAACGTGGTGTAATCGTAAATACTGCCTCTGTTGCAGCTTATGATGGTCAAATAGGACAAGCCGCTTATGCTGCTTCTAAAGGAGGTATTGTAGGAATGACATTGCCAATAGCAAGAGATTTAGCTCGAAGTGGAATTCGAATCATGACAATTGCGCCAGGAATTTTTGAAACACCAATGTTGGCCGGAATGCCACCTGAGGTGCAAGACTCGCTTGGAAAACAAGTTCCTTTTCCGTCAAGACTAGGCAAATCGGCGGAGTTTGCTGAGTTAGTCTCGAATATATTTAGCAATTCAATGTTGAACGGCGAATCTATCAGACTAGATGGCGCCATCAGAATGACCCCAAAGTAACCAAGGCTGTAATTTCAACGTCATGGAAGTCCCAACGAATAAACATCTAGTCGAGTGGTTTCGCACAGCCGCGCCATACATTCGTATGCACAAAAACAAAACGTTCGTGTTTGCTTTTGATGGGTCTCTAGTGAATAGCCCAAACTTTATGAGCTTTATTCATGACCTTAATATTTTAACTAGCATTGGCATCAAGATTGTTCTTGTTCACGGCTCGCTCAAAGAAATTCGTAGTCTGTCCAAGAAGAAACAAATATCGTCTCATTTTGTGCGAGATCATCAAATTATTGATAAGACAATGTTGTCAATAGCTCAGGAAGTGTCTGGAAAAATTAGGTTAGAGCTCGAAGCCAAATTATCAACTACGCTACCAAACTCCCCAATGGAGGGGAGTAATATCAGGGTATCCTCAGGTAACTTTATTTTTGCTCGACCAGTCGGGGTAATTGATGGGGTCGACACTTTGTATGCAGGAGAGACTAGGAAAATTGACGTGGAAGCGATAAGCGACAAATTACAGAATGAAGAAATCGTACTTTTGTCCCCAATGGGTTTTTCCTCTACAGGGGAAATGTTTCTACTAAATAAGGAGGATATTGCAGTTAACGCAGCAATTAGTCTCAGGGCGGACAAGCTCATTTTCCTAACGGAGCCTTTACACTTTGAAGACCGTCATTTTCAACAAATTAGAGAAATGTACGCTGAACACGTGAAAACTATTATTGATAGCGGCACTCTATCAACAAATTTGGCCCCAATTTTAGAAGCAGCGGTGAAAGCTTGTAACTCCGGCGTCGATAGAGTTCATGTTGTTAACGAGGGAGATAGTGACGCACTCATCACGGAACTTTTCACTCATAAAGGCATGGGAATCTTAGTTACTAAAAGCTCGACCGAGTCAGTCCGGCGGGCTACGCCTTCAGATATCGATATAATCCTTGAGTTAATAAAACCACTTCAAGAAACGCAGATACTTACAATAAGGACTAGGGAAGAAGTAGAGCTTGCCATTCTAGATTTCATAGTTTTAGAACATGACAAGACTGTTGTGGGATGCGCCGCACTCCATAATTTTGTTGAAGAAAAAATAGGTGAACTCGCCTGTCTGGCTGTCCATAAATCATACCGAGATGCTGGGGGAGGAACAAAACTATTAAAAAAAATTGAAAAAATATGTAAAGAAAACAAAGTGCCCGAAATATTCGCCTTAACAACCCAATCTAGCCATTGGTTTATCCAACACGGATTTTCAGAAAAAAAGTTAAGCCAACTTCCACGGAAGAGGCTAGCGATGTACAATAACGGCAGAAATTCAAAAACTCTTTCAAAAAAAATATTATGAGAATGGTCGTCTGTATTAAACTCAAACAAAATCTAGAGGGTCTAGAGAGCCAACCGTTTCCCGGCGAATTAGGAAAAAAAATTTTTAACGAAGTATCTAAGGTCGCATGGAAAGAGTGGCTTGAAAAACAAAAAATGCTGGTTAACGAATACAGATTAAATCTTTCAGAAATCAAAGCCCGACAATTTCTAATGACAGAAACGGAAAATTACTTTTTTGGAGTCCCCGAGAAAAAGTCAATTGATTAGGGACCGTCGAGCAATAGTTGACCAGTGATTTATAAAATATAGCTTGTCTTTTAAAATGAAAGAACCTCTACTCCAGCTCCGGTGCCAACGAATAGCTCGTTGCATTTGTTAAATGCAAATATTCCATTAGTTACCACACCTGCAATATTGTTTATCTTTTCTTCTATACTTTTCGGTTTCGAAAGATCCAATTCAGCAACATCAATTACTACATTTCCATTATCGGTAATGCAGTTAACTCGCTCCCTTGCGCTTCCTCCCAAAATTTTTATCTGTTGCATCACGTGGGTTAATGCCATCGGAATTACTTCAATAGGCAGAGGAAAACCACCCAAATTTTGTACGACTTTTGATTCATCAACCATACAAACGAATTTTTGGGAAGCGCCTGCGATAATTTTTTCTTTAGTTAATGCACCTCCTCCCCCTTTTATCATTCGCCCCTCTAGATCAATTTCATCAGCTCCGTCAAAATAAATTGGCAGGGGATATCCTTCTGCCAATGGAATCACTTTAAACCCAGCATTTTCCAAACAAATCCGTGAATCCTCTGAGCTGGAAACGCATCGCAAGTTAGCGATGCCACTTTTAGCCAGCTCTTCTATGAATATTTGAACGGTTGACCCTGAACCAATACCTATAGGATTTCCTTCCGGAACGATTGAAACTGCGGCTTTAGCTGCCATTCTTTTAAGTTCAGTTTTGTCATCCATAATCAAATGCAAACACCTATTTCTTTTATCGAAAAACTATATTTTTATTATTACTCAAATCAAAGCTAACGATCATTAAAAACAAAAAAATATACTATTCGAAGTATTCCAATATTTTTTTTTCAAAAAAAGTTTACAATATATAGCCATAATAAAATAGACAACATTTTAAAACGATGAGCTTTATCTTACCAAACATTATCTGTTGGGTCTTTTTCTGCTCCAGTGAAATATCTGCTAACCCAATAAATAATTTTCTCGAGGCTCGTGACGCTTTCAGGCAAGGAAATGAAAAAAAACTCATAAAAGTCTCGAAAAAGCTTAAGCAACATCCGCTATACCCGTACTTAGAATATTGGATAATACGACTAAGAATTAACGAACTCAAGGAAAAACGCCTTACTGCTTTTTTCCAAAAATATCCCCAATCTTTTATGAGTCAAAAACTGCACGAAGATTGGCTTCATACATTGGCTAGGAAAAAGCAATGGCAAAAATATATTGAGACTTATAAAAGACTTAATAAAAAAAATACCGATTTAAAATGCTTGTTTTTTTTAGCGAAATCGGCAACTGGGCAATTGCCAAACTCTTCAGAAGCCAAATCAATTTGGCATTCCTCTAGTTCCCAACCCACCGTATGTACACGACTTTTTAAACTTCAATTTAAAAATAAAATACTAAATGAGCAAGATATCTGGAGGCGTTTTCGAATTTCTCTTGAAGCGCATAACTACAAAATAGCGCGGGCAGCGCTTTCCTATTTGCCAAAAGATGACTTACCTAATGGTTGGATTTTGGAACGCATATCGAAAAATCCGCAAAAATACTTTCAGCTTAAACCAAAATCTTATGGCGACAAAGAGATCTTAATTTTTGCAATTTATAAGGCGGCTCTCAATTCTCCATTGGAAGCTGCAAAGAAGCTTAGCACTATTGAACATCTATTGTCCAAAGCACAAAGAAATTACGCTTGGGGGCAAGTGGGCTACATGGCCGCTTTATCGCATCATAAAAATGCTCTAAGTTGGTTTGACAAGGTTCCAACATTTTTGTTGACGCAAAATCAAAAGGCATGGAAAGTCCGAGCCGCTCTTCGAGAGAAACAATGGAAGGAGGTGATAAACACCATCGGCGCCATGGAGAAAACACATGAGAGCAAAGTCACGTGGCAATTTTGGCGCGGATACAGTCTACTTAAAAAAAAGGAATTTAAGCAGGCTGATAAAATATTGACTAATTTGAGTGCGTACGACAACTTTTATGGAACAATGTCGGCGGAAATACTAAATATCGAACAAAAACAACTCCAATCGACAAGCCTGAAAAATCCTGATCTACGCCAACGCATCCTCAAAGAAAAAGGGATAAAAAGAGCATTGCTACTCAAGGAATATAATCTTCGATACCAAGGCTCCTTAGAGTGGGATTGGACTATTAAAGATTTTTCTGATGATGAACTATTTGCAGCAGCACAAATAGCAAATAAATATAATTGGTATGATAGGGCGATTCACACCGCCTCCCAAATCGAAAAACAAAAAAACTCTCTCCATCTTAGGTACCCTTTACCTTTTAGGACACTCATAAAAAAAGAGTCACATAGGGCTGGAATACCTCAATCTTGGCTGTACGGGCTAATAAGACAAGAAAGTCGCTTTATCGTGAACACCAAATCGCCAGCGGGCGCCCGAGGACTCATGCAATTGATGCCCTCAACAGCTGCATCCGTTGCTAAAAAGCTTGGAATAAAATATTCCAAACGACAATTAACCTCTCCCTCTATTAACATAAAATACGGAAGCGAGTATCTTAAAATTCTATACAATCAATTTAACCATCCTGTTTTGGCTACCGCGGCTTATAATGCCGGACCTTCGAGAGCCAAACGATGGCAAAGCACGTCGCGCTTAGCTCCAGTTATTTATATTGAAACCATACCGATCTCTGAAACACGCCGATACGTAAAAAAAGTGTTACACAATACAATAAGATATTCGTCTAGACTTAAGGAGAAATCAAAACTCGGCGAACTACTTATCGAACCTATCCCAAGTAAATAATTAACAGGTAGATTAAGGTTTATCTTAATCAGGGTTAATATATACTTCAAATAGGAAACATAATTATTTTGGGGGAAATATGGGAAAAAAAATAGTCTGTATTTTAGGTGGATCTGGTTTTATCGGACGTGAGGCTGTCAGACTTTTAACCGAAGCAGGATTTGCTATAAGAATCCCGACAAAAAAACGAGAACGAGTAAAAAATAATTTGATTATCAACCCCATGGTTGACGTCATAGACACGGATATCACAGATCAAGGCGCACTAGAAAGAGTTGTATCCGGCTGTGATATTGTGATTAATTTAGTAGGAATTCTACACGAGTCAAAAAAGACCACTTTTGAGGAGGTTCACGTCGAACTGGTAAAAAAAATTATCATAGCTTGTTTAAATCAAAAAATTAAAAGTCTAATACATATTTCCGCACTAGGTGTGCGAGAAAAGGCTAGCAGTAAATATCTTCAATCAAAATGGGCAGGTGAACAAGAGTTAATTTTAGATGATATCGTTAAACAAAACCTTCAAACTACAATTTTGCGGCCTTCAATTGTTTTTGGACCGGGGGATTCTTTCATAAACCTATTCTCCAATTTAGTAAAACATTCTCCGGTAATCCCGGTAATAAAACCAAATGCAAAATTTCAGCCAATTTTTGTTGAGGATCTAGCAGCAATAATTCTTCAAAGTATTACTACTCCATCACCAAACGGAGAAATACTGGAAGTTGGAGGTCCAAAGGCTTATAGCTTTGAGGGTCTAATAGAAACCATCACCATCGCTCACAATAAAAAACGGATAATTTTTCCGCTACCCAATAGCATATCTTTTTTAGTTGCGCGGGTTGCAGAATTATTACCACACAAAATTCTCACGACAGATAATTTATTATCTCTTAATACCGATAACGTAACTAATTTCGACTGCTCAAAAGCTTTTGGATTAAGGCTAACTACGGTAGAAGAGTTCCTCAGCTCGGATTTTGCCAGTAATAGACAAGCCCGATGGACAAAACGTCGATCTTTTGCAAATCGCTGATGGCGATAAATCTTTTTTCTCTTTTATAGGTTTAGTAAATTGAAAATTTACATGGTAGGAGGCGCAGTGCGCGATGAAATACTGGGATTGCCCATCAAGGATAAAGACTATGTAGTGGTAGGTAGTACGCCACAGGAAATGGAGAAACAAGGTTTTATATCGATCGGAAAAGACTTCCCAGTATTTTTACATCCAAGAACCAAGGAAGAATATGCGTTAGCACGAACAGAAAAAAAAATAAGTTACGGTTATAAGGGTTTCAAATTTTACACCTCCCCCAGCGTAACTCTGAGGGAGGATTTGTCGAGAAGAGATCTAACAATAAACGCTATTGCAAAGAATGATAAGGGGGAAATTATTGATCCGTTTGGCGGAGTCAAAGACTTAAAAGCCAAGATTATCAGACATGTCAGTAACGCATTTGTCGAAGACCCTCTGAGAGCGTTGCGAGTGGCCCGCTTTGCATCAAGATTCAAATTTAATATCGATCATGAAACCAAAGATTTATTGAAAAATATTGTTGATAGTGGCGAAATATCCTTTTTAACAAACGAGCGAATTTGGCAAGAATTCTCAACAGGATTGATGGAACAATATCCATCAGAAATGTTAAAAACATTGAGGGAGTGTGGTGCGCTTGATAGCATATTTGAAAAGCTCATGAAAAAAGAGAAAAAACTTTATTCGGAAAAAGCATTCAAAGAACTCGGATCCGCTATGGATTATTTAGCGGTAAAAAAAATGTCCTTAAATTGTCGTTTTGCATTGTTAACATTTAAATTGGCTCACAGGACAAAGGAAGGCAATACCATTGACGAAAAAAATATCAAGGAATTTTTCAAAAACCTCAGAGTGCCAAAAAAATGTGGTGAGCTAGCATTATTAACTTTAAATTATCATGAACTTATTTTTACTGCCAACAGTTTGGAGAAAGAAAAGCTTTTAAAGCTAGTATACTCCATTGACGCGATGCGAAGACCTGATAGATTCAAAGAGCTACTTTCCACATGCAGGGTAATTTCCTTATTTTTTTGTAAAAAAAATACAGATATAAGGAATTTGGATTTTTTACTCAAACAAGTACTACGTCTCAAAACTATAAAAATTTCAAGGGCGATAAAAAATAAAGGTTCAAAAAAAGAAATTCAAACAGCTATCAGGGAAGCAAGGCTTCAATTGCTAGAAAATCGATCTTAGACATTAATCAACTTTTTGCATCCTTCTGCTTAATAGACCCCACACTATGATCACCATAAATCCGACTAAGGGGACCCATCCTTGGTAAACGGTTCTATTATCAGTCGAACTTATCCAAAATTCGCTCAAAACCGGATCTGTAATCGCCATAGAAACCGCAATCCAGCCCAGCAAGCCACCACCTAGTAAAACAATAAATGGAAAACGATCAATCAATCTCAAAAAAATTTGACTTGACCAAATCATAAGAGGAATCGACAACGCTAGACCAAAAAGTAAAAGAAAAACGCTATCACGAGCTGCAGCTGCAACGGCTACAACGTTATCCAAGCTCATTACTAAATCCGCTAAAATGATCGTTTTTATTGCTACACCGAAACTAGTCGATGCATCGACATTATGGGATTTTTCATTTTTAATTTCTGATACCAACTTGATACCAATCCATATCAAAAGAAGGCCGCCAAAAAGCTTCAAATAAGGAAGCGAAAGTAAACTGACTGCAAAGACTGTTAATATCACGCGTAAACCAACTGCCCCCCCCACTCCCCAAAGTACCCCTAACTTTCTTTGTTTTTCTGGGAGCTGCCTGCAAGCCATCGCTATAACCATCGCGTTATCGCCCGAAAGTAACAAATCGATGATAATAATCTGACCAACAGCAATCCAAAATTGCGGATCATAAATATCTAAAGTAATCGTTGGATGCACGGTTAACCTAATTTTCTGCTTGCGCGATCTAAAGGACTGATTTTAATAGTTTGCCCATTTCGGCAGGATTACGGGTGGTTTTTATATTACAAGCTTCCATTACGGATAGCTTTTCGTCAGCTGTTCCTTTACCCCCGGCTATTATCGCTCCGGCATGACCCATTCTTTTCCCAGGGGGTGCCGTTACGCCAGCAATAAAACCAATTATAGGTTTTGTCATATTATTTTTTGCCCACTCAGCCGCGGTCTCCTCATCAGATCCACCAATCTCTCCGATCATTACAACCGCCTCAGTGGAATCGTCCGCATTGAAAAGTTTAAGTATGTCGATATGCTTAAGTCCATTTACCGGATCACCTCCGATTCCAACAGCTGTACTTTGTCCTAAACCAAGATCTGTCAGTTGCCCAACCGCTTCATAGGTTAACGTCCCTGAGCGAGAAACCACTCCTATAGGCCCTTTTTTATGAATATGTCCTGGCATAATCCCAATTTTCAATTCATCGGGAGTTATCACCCCCGGACAATTCGGTCCTAAAAGGCGTGTTCTACAATTGTTTTTAACCATTTTTTGCCTGAGTTCAACCATATCTTTAACCGGAATTCCCTCAGTAATACATACAACTAGCTCCAAATCAGCTTGCACTGCTTCCCATATAGCGTCAGCAGCTCCAAATGGCGGAACATAAATAACCGAAACATTTGCTCCCGTCTCTTTTTTTGCATCTGCTACATTACCAAAAATGGGTATTCCCTCGAAAGCCTGACCAGCCTTTTTAGGGTGAACTCCCGCGACATAGCTTTCCGATCCATTGGCATATTCGCGGCTCAATCTAGTGTGGAACTGTCCAGTTCTACCTGTAATCCCCTGCGTAATTACCCGACTATTCTTATCTATAAGTATCGCCATTGACTCACCCTTTGATAGCTTGTACCACTTTTTCTGCCGCCTCAGACATATTGTCTGCTGGAATAATTGCTAAATTCGAGTCGGCCAGTATTTTTTTCCCAATTTCTTCATTAGTTCCCTTCATTCTAACAACCAAAGGAACTTGCAAATCTACTTCACGGGCTGCCGCTACCACACCAGCAGCAATTACATCGCACTGCATAATTCCGCCAAAAATATTCACTAAAATTGCTTTTAGCCTCGGATTCTCCAACATCAACTTGAATGCCTCCGTAACCTTTTCTGCTGTTGCACCTCCACCTACATCTAAAAAATTTGCCGGCTCTGCCCCAAATAGTTTAATCGTATCCATCGTTGCCATAGCCAAACCGGCGCCATTTACTAGGCAGCCAATGTTTCCTTCCAAGGATATATATGATAAGTCATGCTTAGAGGCCTTGACCTCCGCTGGGTCTTCTTCAGTCAAATCTCTCATTTCAGTAACGGCAACCTGCCGACCTAAAGCGTTATCATCAAAATTCATTTTAGCGTCTAAGGCAATGATTTGTTTTTCCTTTGTTAACACGAGAGGGTTTATCTCTGCCAAACTTGAATCAGTTTCCCAAAAACACCTATAAAGATTTTGTAAAACCTCCGCCGCTTCTCCGACAGCCTCTTGAGGGATGCCGATACGCTCAGATAGTAAAAAAGCATCCTGGTTTTCTAAACCGATCTCGGGGTCAATAAAAACTTTGTGAATTTTTTGAGGATTTTCCTCTGCAACTGTCTCTATTTCCATCCCCCCCTCTGAGGAAGTCATAAGACAAACCTTTTGCGAAACTCGATCAACCACCAGACCTATATAATACTCTTCCTCAATTTCGATCCCCTCCTCAATTAACAACCTATTAACTCTTTGCCCAGCCGAGTTTGTTTGATGAGTTATAAGTTGCATCCCTAGTATTTTCCTGGAAAAATCTTCCACCTCGGCTAACGATTTTGCAACTTTGACTCCCCCTCCCTTACCCCGTCCACCCGCATGAATTTGAGCTTTTACAACCCAAGACATCCCCCCTATTTTCTTTGCAGTTGCCAGAGCTTCCTCAACGGAGTAACAATCACCACCGCTAGGCACGGGGACACCAAAATCGCTCAGCATTTTTTTCGCTTGATGTTCGTGAATTTTCATATTTTTCCCTTCATTTGGAGGTGGCCTGTTAGCTTACGTTAATTGCCATCCCCTGTCCGAATCTTTTTAAAGATCCTCCGGTTGGTCTGAAGAAGTTCCTTCGCTTTTTCAAGCTCGATTTTTTTTTCTATTCTACTTTGCCTTATTTCCTCATGGTTTTTTTTAACGAGAGCAAGGTTTTTTTTTGCCTCCTCTAATTTTCTTAGGGCAGCAATCTCGTCCTTGGAAACAATTGAATATTCTTTTTCGATAATTTTTACTCTCTCCCTCGCGAATATCACCCGGGTCCGTGCTTGTTCAAACGATAATTGGTCATCCGCAACAACTGGAAATGAGGGGCAAGTGCAAACAAAAAGAAACAAAAAATAATGAAAACTTTTGTTTACTTGCCTCAACAAATTGCAAAAATTGTTAACCTCAGTCTTAATGCCCGAACGCATTATAAAAACTCCTGTAGTCGCAATCACCTTCACCTTATCACACAGTTATTTTAAATGGGAATTCGTGGTTTAAAAAAATCATGTTTTTGGTGCCGGCAGGAGGAGTCGAACCCCCGACCTGATGATTACAAATCAACTGCTCTACCAACTGAGCTATGCCGGCTGGAACTTTTCACTTTACCAACTGAAGACGATTGCGTTTTGTAGATTTTTCCCCACCTATTTTGGTACCCTTTCCTTTTTCGTCCGAAAAATTCGATCGATCATCCGATCCAAATGCTATCCCTTGACCAGTCTCTTTTGCAAAAAAACCAAATACTGCGCGAACTGGTATAGCAATTTCGTGGGACACTCCCGAAAACCGAGCAGAGAAGTTTATATAATCATTGCTGATCTTTAAATGACGGGTCGCGTCATAACTTATATTTAAGATCACTTCCCCGTTTTTAACATATTGCGCAGGAACCTGCGTGGAATCATCAACCTTAACTGCAATTTGAGCGGTTAAACCATTATCCGTACACCACTCGTGTAATCCCCGGATAAGATAAGGCGTCATTGAATCAGCTTTCATCATTTCCTCATTGCCTTTTCAGCCGGAGTAAGTGACTCTATGTAGGAAGGTCTGCTAAACAGTCTCTCCGCATATTTCATTAGGGCGATGGCCCCTTTTGGCAAAACAATATTGTATCGCTCTAAGCGCCATAACAGAGGAGCAATGGCAACATCCAACATTGAGCACTCGTCTCCCAACATATATTTTTGCCTGCTAAAAACTGGGGCCATACGCATCAAATTTTCTTTGATAAACGAACGAGCCTTATCAGCCTGTTTGGTTGTACCCTGTTCAAGGGCATCAACGTGGTAAAAAAGTTCGTTTTCAAATCTAAAGAGGAACAGTCGCGCCCTAGCACGCATTACCGGATCCGCCGGCATCAACTGAGGATGAGGAAATCGATCGTCAATGTATTCGTTGATAATATTGGACTCAAAAAGAGCAAGGTCCCTCTCAACTAAGACCGGTGTTCGATTATATGGATTCATAATAACCAAGTCTTCTGGCTTATTGTCCAAATCGACGTCGACCACCTCAAAGTCCATACCTTTTTCGAAAAGAACTATTCTACATCGCTGACTAAAAGGGCATGTTGTACCTGAATAAAGAGTCATCATGAGCTCATTTCCTCACTAATTATTGGTTAACATCTTTCCAATATTCTTTTTTTAGTACCCAAGTAAGAACAAGAAAAATACTTAACACAAACAGGATGACAATACCTATCTGCACTCTGAGAGTTCTGGCCGGCTCACCAATAAATACTAAATAGTTCACTAAATCCCGCACAAATGAATCGTATTCAGTCTGGTTTAGAGCTCCCTCCATTTTTGTAACGGTTTTTTGCCCCAAGCGACTCGCTTCACCTGCCTCCAATTCCCTTATACCTTGAAGCTCCCAAAGGATGTGCGGCATTCCTACGTTGGGAAACAACGTATTATTCCAACCTGTAGTTGATTTATCGTCCTGATAAAATGAGCGAAGATAGGTGTAAAGCCAATCAGGACCTCTTGACCGCGCGATTACCGATAAATCGGGGGGCACTATCCCAAACCAGAGTTCAGCGTCCTCTCTGTCCATAGCATTTACCATCGTATCACCGACCTTTTTCTCCCCAAAAATCAGGAACTCCTTAATTTGACCGTTGGATAATCCAAGATCCCCAAGTCGATTAAAACGCATATAAGATGCCTCATGACAACCAAGACAATAATTCACAAAAGTTTTAGCTCCCCTTTGAATCGACAACCCATCTGAAGGATCCAGCTTAGCATCATCTAACCCTGCCCCTCCACCGGCCGCAAATGAATAATTTATCACAAACATGAGAAAAAAAAAGTTACTCCTCACAAGGTAACCCTCTCTGGCTCAGGTTTGGTTTTATCCATTTTTGTATACCAAGGCATCAAGAAAAAAAATAAGAAATAAACCGCAGTACAGATTTGTGCTACCACCACTGCCCTATCGGCTCCTCCCAACCAAGCTCCAAATTGTCCCCAGACGCTGGTTGGCTTGACGCCCAAATACCCCAAAGTTAAGAACGATAAAACGAAAACACTCAACCAACCTTTGTAGAGGGATCCTCGGTATCTAATAGATCTAACAGCTCCTCGATCAAGCCACGGCATGAGAAAAAGTACAAACACCGCTAGACCCATTGCCACAACCCCGGGAAATTGCGAACCAAACATTGGAGGGATAGCACGCAGAATCGAGTAGAAGGGAGTGAAATACCAGACTGGGGCTATGTGATCCGGCGTTTTCAACGGATCAGCCGGAACAAAATTATTATGCTCCAAAAAGTATCCTCCCATCTCTGGCGCGAAAAAAACTATTAGCGTAAACACCATAAGAAAAACTACAACTCCCACTAAATCCTTGACTGTGTAATAGGGGTGAAATGCAATCCCATCTAGCGGCTTACCATTTTTGTCTTTATGTTTTTTTATATCGATACCATCCGGATTATTTGAACCAACTTCGTGAAGGGCTACAAGATGACATGCTATCAACCCTAATAAAACCAAAGGAATAGCAATCACATGGAAAGCGAAAAACCTATTTAATGTCGCGTCGGATACGACATAGTCACCCCGAATCCAAACCGCCAAATCTGGGCCTATAAATGGAACAGCAGCAAAAAGGTTTATGATAACCTGAGCTCCCCAGTAAGACATTTGTCCCCATGGCAGCAAATATCCGAAAAATGCTTCCGCCATAAGACAGAGGTAAATTAGCATTCCGAATAACCAAAGTAGCTCTCGCGGCTTTCTATATGATCCGTAAAAGAGTGCCCGGAACATATGCAAGTAAATTACTATGAAAAACATTGAAGCTCCAGTTGAATGAATATATCTAATGAGCCATCCAAGGGGAACATCCCTCATAATGTACTCAACTGAAGCGAAAGCCTGAGCAGCATCAGGCTTGTAATGCATTGTCAAAAAAATTCCTGTTACTATCTGAATAACAAGTACAAGCAACGCCAACGAACCAAAAAAATACCAAAAATTGAAATTTTTGGGAGCATAGTACTCCGTTAAGTGATTTTTTAAAAAAGAGGAGAGAGGAAATCTTTCATCCACCCATTTAACTGCTGATTTCGCAAAACTCATAGCATTAGGCCTTTTTTTCTTCCCCAATAAGCAAAGAATCCTCAGACAAATACATGTGGGGAGGTACTTCTAGGTTAACAGGAGCCGGAACGCCTTTGTATACTCTTCCGGCCAAGTCGAACTTTGACCCATGACAAGGGCAAAAAAATCCCCCTTTCCAATCATCGCCCATCCCTGCGGCACCTCCAATTTCCAATTTTTGGGAAGGTGAACACCCCAAATGCGTACAAATACCAACCAATACGAGGTATTTTGCTTTAATAGATCTGTGCTCGTTCATCGCATATTTCGGCTGCATCGGAACCTGAGAACTGGGATCTTGCACTTTGCTAATAATCTCTGGGAGTGAAGCAAGCATGGATGGGGTTCTATGCAAAACCCATACAGGTTTCCCCCTCCACTCAACAGTGATCATCATCCCAGGTTCCAAACCGGTTAACTCAACCTCCACCGGGGCTCCAGCCGCTCTGGCTTTTGCGCTTGGCGCCATGCTAGAAATAAACGGAACCGAGGCCCCTAGGCCAGCTAATACCCCAGCCGCTCCAGTTCCAATAACCAGAATCCGCCGCCTTCTCGTCGTCTCTTCATCCATAAATTTTTCTTTAGTTTTGGTCATCTCTTAATCCATATTTTAACTTAGGAAAAAAAGATAAGACAGTTTATTTCCACTAAATGTTTGTTTTTTGCATTTTTCTTTTGGATCTCAGCAAATTTTTCAAATGCAAAATCCTCTTTTTTTTAGATGTTTATTACTGTGTAACAGATAATCTAACTTGGGCTAGTGAGTCGGGTAATAAGCAATACCAGAATGAAAAATTCAAGTTTAAATGAACGGAGACCGAGATTGTCTATTCGGGTGGTTTTATGGATGGTGAACGGGAACGGATAAGAGCCAACTTCTCAGCGCAAGAGAAGTTTCGCAGTGAAACCGTTTTCTACGACGGAATCCCACATGCCTCATCACGGTACGCTGTTGGCAAATTTGTCCGCATTGCCTTCCTTCCAGAGGAGGATGGAGGAGCCATCGTTTCCCTGAAGTTCTCCTCTACGCCCTCTCTACTGTCAACCGCCGGGTCCAAGTTTATATAAATACAGTGCATTTATTTTGAGACTAAATTCGTTAAAGTCATATGCATCAATTCTAATAACTAATTATCTATTCCAATATGATAAGTTTTAATTCATTTCCGGTATTTTAGGAATATTTTTTAGCCCATCCAATATAGCATCGTGGAAATTTTTCTTCCACAAATGTTTATTGGTTTTCGAATAAACATATCCATCTAAATAACTATGAACATCTTTTTCTAGTATACCAATGGTATTGCTTTTACTGTACACCTCCTGTGCCCATTCGATATCGAATAGCCCCTCAGAAAACCACGTTTTCCCAGATGACGCATTTAGCACCTTGACTAACTCATCAGGGTTTAATCCGAAACCATTTGATTCTGCTAAAACATGGCGGACCGCCACAACTGAACAAGCTGCCACAAAGTTGTTTAGCACTTTGCCTGCCATCCCCTTCCCAAATTCTCCTAAATAGATAATGTCTCTACCCATGATTTCAAGCAAGGGTTTTACCCAACGAAAAGTATTCCCATCGGTGCCCACCATAAACGTTAGACTTCCCTCTCTTGCTTTTATTGGTGCCCCGGACATTGGAGCATCAATAATTGAGATATTCTGGGGGCTTTGTTTTGCTAATTTTTTTAAATAATTGGGGGAAACCGTCGAGCATATTATCAGTGTTATAGGATCGGCACTTTCAAAAATGCCGTTTTTTCCCATACAAAGCTCGTCGGTTTCGGAGGAGTCTCTAACCACACTAACGATTACTTCGCTTGAATTAATAAAACGTTTTTTATCTTCTACGAACTTATTACCTAATAGCTCAAAAAAACTCTTAGCCTTTACATCGTACCCGGTCACCTCTAAATTTTTACGTATCAGTACCTGCAACATTGGAAAACCCATAGAACCACATCCGGCAATCCCGATTTTCTTTGATAGTATATTAGTCATTTAATCAAGTCTTACGCGCTAATTTATTAGTAAATAGAGATGGTAAGAATAATCTCTTAAGCAATTAAAGCAAAATATTATATGAGAGTAATTAATAATAAACCTACTGACCTCAATATCAAACTATTCAATTAGATAAGAGTTAACCCACCAGAAAACACGACAAATTAGATCCGGTAAGAAATTTTTTTCATTATTCTCGCTCCTGTAGCCATAAAAAGTTTCATAGGCAGAGGCAAAGGGGTCCCACCTGCATGTATTGCGTTATCAGCATGCTTCATTTCATCCTCCTTCATTTTGCCAAGGATACTTCGACTTCTTGTATCCCTTTCAGGAAGCCTTGCGATATATTCGTCTAGATGTTTTTCCACTTGTTTTTCCGTTTCATGGACAAACCCTAGACTCCACTTATCCCCAAAGGATCCTGCCAATACTCCGATAAAAACGGCTACCGAATAAAAAACCGGATCAAAACTGCTGGGTCTAGCTCCTAACTCGCCTAGCCGCCGCCCAGTTAAATTCAAATGTGAGGCCTCTTCTTCCATGGCCTTTGAAAACAGTTCTCTGACCGATGTTTTTTCGGCCATCAAGCGCTGACCTGCATACAACGCTTGCGCACAAACCTCACCAGAGTGATTCACTCTCATTAGTGAGGCAGAAAGTTTTTCATCATGCGAGGACATTTGTCTTGAAGAAAAATCTTTATTTTTATCAAAATTGATAATTTCGTTTTTCTTCACAAACAACGTTTTAAGAGCGCGATCAAATTCAACAATTATGTGGTCAAGATTCAAAATAACCCCCGCTATTTTTTTTTCAAAATGAATACGAACGTGTCCTCAATATTTTCGGCGGATAGAAGCCCATGCCCAGTTTGTCTAGAAAAAGCCTCAAAATCTCTCATTGATCCGGGATCTGTAGCTTTGATTCGAAGAACCTGTCCTGAGGCCATATTATTCAAGCTTTTTTTTTGTTTTAAGTATCGGCAAAGGACAATCCATTCCTCGCGCATCCAACTCAAGATCAAACTTCACCATCTCTCTTTCCATTTTTTTATTTTCCGAGTGTTTAGTTATCATGTCGACAATACTATCAGGTTGTAAAGCCTAAAACTGCTAAGTTTATTATCTTGACGTTTTTTAACGCGACTTTAAATCTTCCCTCAGCTTGATAAACTGCTTAAGTCGGGCGTCTAAACTAGATTTTTCAAAAAAGTTACCATCTCCATTTAATTTTGCTATTTCCAATTGTTCGATTGCCGAAGATAGCTCTCCTTTGTGGTAATACGCTTCAGCCTGAGCCCTATGCTGAAGAAGCTCATTTCCGGTTAGAGCATAACCTTTTGACTGCAGTTCAAATAATCGACTCTCATTTCTATATTTGAATATCTGCTTATCTAAAAAATCCACTGCTTTCAATGGGGAACCACTATCCATTAATGCTTTGGCGTAACCAATCACCAATGGAAGTCTGTTAGGAAAATCCGCTAGGGCTCTTTCAAAAATATCGAGTCCATCTACAACGTCACCAGATTTAACCAAAGTCTCAGCGGCCAGGCCCAATACCATAGGATCTTGTGAATCTAAATGCATCATGTATCTGGCCATTTTTTTTGCTTCGGTATATTCTCTTGCAAGATAAAAAGAAAATGTCAAACCGTAAGCGGTGGCTAACTCACTCGTATAATTCTTTTGGCTCAACTTATTTTTAAAATGTTCCACTGATTTTTTAGGAAAATCAGTTTGGGCCTCAATTCTTGCCCTAACCAACTTAAAGTCAATGCTGTCTGGAATTTGTTTGTATGGAGCATTTTGCAATCGGTTTTGAATATCGGCAAGTCGCTCGTAGAAAAAAGGGTGGGTTCGCATATATGACGGCGCTCCTGCTACCGATGATTCAGTTGTCCGCTGCATAAATTTCAGAAAACTCTCAACGGCGTGTTCGTCAAACGAGGAGTTCCGGATAATTTTTAAACCTATACGATCTGCCTCTCGTTCGTATTCCCTGCTGAAATTTAGTTTATTTTGTATCAGACCCGCTTGCGCCGCTGTTATGGCCGCAGCCGATGCGCTACCGCTTGATCTCGAGGCTAATATCGCCACAGCCAGCGCAGCCATAGACGCCATTCCAGTACGCTTTTGGCTTGCTATCATTCGTGCTATGTGCCTTTGACTAACGTGAGCAATCTCGTGCGCCAGCACGCTCGCAAGCTCAGATTCACTTCTAACTTTCTGTATCAGACCAGTATGAACACCGATAAATCCACCTGGCAATGCGAATGCGTTTACACTCCTGTCGTTGATGACGAAAAACTCAATGGGCTCAGAAGCAACCGGACTGTTCGAAACTAATCTATATCCAATTCTGTTAATGTAGCCCTCAATTTCTGGATCATCCAAATATCTGTCACTGTTCCTCAAGCGATACATTATCGCCCTACCTAATTGCCGTCTATCTATCTTGGAAACGATGGAATCCTCACTATCACCCAAGGAGGGCAGATCAGCAGCTCCTGCGGCATTTGCAACGAACACGTAGAAAAAAAAGAAAGCAAGCTTTTTCATGTTATCATCGATTTTAATTACTTAGCAGAGTGACTGACTCAAGAACCATCGCCAAATAACATTTTAACAGAGAGAATTGTAAATATTGAACGGTTTTAATCATTTTGACTCGGATGGGCAGGCGCATATGGTGGATGTTGGCCAAAAGGATTATACAAAAAGAGAAGCCACCGCTCGGGGTTCGATTTTCATGAAAAGAGAAACTCTACAGCAAATTACCTCAAAAGCGACAAAAAAAGGTGATGTTCTGGGTGTTTCTCGAATTGCCGCAATCCAAGCAACTAAACAAACCTCTAATATTATACCTTTATGCCATCCAATTGGGCTCACAAGTGTGTCTGTAAAATTTGAAATCATTGAAAACATCCCGAGTATAGATTGTGTTGTCACTACAGAGACAAGAGGCCAAACAGGAGTGGAAATGGAAGCCTTATCCGGAGTCAGCGTAGGCCTGCTAACCATTTATGACATGTGTAAAGCTGTGGACCGAGGGATGGAAATTAAAAATATTAGATTAATTGAAAAGAAAGGAGGTAAGTCTGGGCATTGGCAAGCTCCGTAATGCCCACCTTTTCCGAGATGACTTACCGATCGTTGTCAAAGAAATTCTTGCTTCCTAGCGCGATTACCTTGTTTGTTATTTTCAGTTGCAACCTAGCAACCGCCCAGACTGATCAACTGCTAATAGCTAACCAAAAAAAAGGTAAAGGCTTGGTAATATCAGTCACGAAAGGCAACTGTATTGCGTGTCATTCCGTTCCGACTGAGAGTGATATAGTCTCGTTGGCCAATATCGGCCCACCTTTTGTAAACCTTAAAGCTCGCTTCCCCAACAGAGCAGATTTGGAGAAAAAAATATGGGATCCCACATTCACGAACCCGAATACGATTATGCCTCCTTTTGGTAAACACAAAATATTAACGATGATAGAAATTCACCAAATAATTGACTACTTGTATTCTTTGTAAATATGGCCAAAATGAACAAACGTATCAGAAGAAAAATACTTAACTTTGTTGGGATACTTTTGACTTCTGGAATGCTACCACTGAAATCTTTTGCTATTGAATGGGACAAAAAAGCTTTTAACGAATCGCTTCTAGATAAAAGCCTCCGGTTGATTGGAGCTGCCAATGTTAGTCCATCTGAAAAAATAGATATCAAAGTACCACAAATAGCAGAAAACGGAACTATTGTTCCGATTGAAATAACAAGTAAAATACAAAATACAAAAAGTATTTATGTATTTGTAGAAAAGAATCCTAGTCCATTAACTGCCCAATTTTTCTTCAAATCTAAAACGCTACCCTTCGTTTCGTCTAGGATAAAAATGCGGGAATCTTCGAGATTGCTTATATTAGTGAAAACTTCTAGTGATGAATTCTTTCGAACAGAGAGATTCGTAAAAGTGACTATCGGGGGATGTGGTGAAGATGCCTGATGCAAAAACAGTAAAATGAGTAGAAAAATCAAAACTCGAATTACCATTGAGGGCGGAATGGCAGAACTTAAGATGCTTGTCTTTCATCCAATGGAAAGTGGCCTTCGAAAAGATGCTGTCACCAAAGAGTTAATTCCGCGGCACTTTATAGATATTCTAACGATAGAGCAAAATGGATTGCCCGTATTAGAAGCGCATCTCAGCCGATCGGTATCAAGAAATCCGTTCTTACATTTTAAGATTCCTAATGTAAAAAAGGGTGATAAATTCAAGATAGATTGGCACGACAATTTTGGTGAAAATGGAACGATTGAGACCGAAGTCCCGTGATAAAAGTTTTCATATTAGTGATAAATTTACTTTTTCTGGCTGCACAATCAGCAGCGGAAAACTTCACCCCTTTTCAAGACAGACAAAACCTTCTAAATTTTTATAAAAAAAAGTTCCCCGATAAAAAAATCGCAGAATACACATATGGCGCTTTAATGTTTTCAGAAGATGCAAAATCGCAGTATTACAGCATAATGCAATTTGCGCCATTTGAAGAAGATATAGATAACGGACAAAGAATTTGGGAAACTCCTTTTACAAACGGTAAATACTTTGCGGATTGTTTCCCTGCAAACGGAGTAGGGGAGGCTGCAAAATATCCTTTGTACGATAAAAATCTAGATAAAATCGTTACTTTCGAGATGAAAATAAATGATTGTCTTGAAAAGAATGGGGAACATCCATTTGCTCATGACGATGTTAAAACCATGGGTATCATAACTTCTTATGCACGAAAATTGTCTGACGGTTTTCCCACCAAAGTGGTTATTAACTCAAAAGCAGCCTTAAGTAAATACAAAAAAGGTAAGGAACTATTTTTTAGACGCATGGGACAATTAAATTTATCTTGCGCGTCCTGCCATATTAGTCATGCTGGTAATTACTTCAGAGATGAATTGATATCTCCGGCGGTTGGTCATACCACTAATTTTCCGGTTTTCCGCGGAGGCGAGTTTCTTTTTACGCTTCATATGCGTTATCAAAGGTGTATGGAAGCGATGAGAGTGAAGCCCTTCCGTGCTGGTGGACAAAAACTAAGCGAGCTAGAATTTTTCCACTCTTTCTTAAGTAACGACTTACCACTACATTCCTCTGTTTACAGAAAATAAATAGGAAAACATCTCAAGAAACATGGGGGAGTATCTAAACTAATCTTCGCCATTCAATCTTCCACAGAGTCTTTGATAAAAACCTTTCTCCCGCATACTACTATCCACGTCGCATCTCCACTTTGTAATTTTTTGCTTCATATCACCTGATATCTCAGCAATATCATTTGCAAGAATAGGAACTAGGGTCAAATTTTGATTTTTTAAAGGCTCTTTCAGAAAAATCATTTTCACGACACCATTTACATTGACGTTAAAAATATTGAAGTGGTCACTCTTAACATTTTTACAATGAGACACTGAATCAGAAATTCCG
>MDTB01132037.1_pt1 | contig 95591 bp, 87 predicted proteins | sample 811161 | NCBI WGS metagenome assembly MDTB01 (sample SAMN05326650, study PRJNA326480) | marine metagenome | isolation source: seawater | place: Mediterranean Sea | collected 2009
GTGCGTGAATACTATAAAGAAAATAAAAATGCAGATAAAAGCTTTGGCCTTGCATTAGAGAGGTTAGATCATAAAAGAATTTACGAGTCAATCAACAAAAATGACTTTCTAGAGCTTGCTACTCGACTTGCAGATGCAAGTATTGAATCTGATGATTTAAGTGTAAGTAATATAATTAATGGTGCCTACATGAAGGGGTTATCAGTAGAAAATATTTTTGATAAAATAGTCGATCCTGCAGCTAATGCAATAGAAAATAGTTTGCGCCAAGGTTATCTTACCCATTTAGAAACCTTTATCAGCAGAAAACTTATTACGAGGCATGTAGAAACGCTTACTCAGAATAAACCAAATGGTTCATCCAATGGAAAATCAGCATTGTGTGTAAACTTTGAAGACAATCTACCAGATTTAGGTGTTATCATGTCGGAAATAGTGTTGCGACATGCTGGTTATAATGTTTACAATACTGGCTCTCATGCTGATCTTGGAAACTTAAAAACTATTTTAGAAAAAAAATCTATTGATCTTGTTTTATTTTATCTTTGTGATATGCAGTGTTGTATGGCAACAATTAAAACCAATATTGAAAAAACAAAATCACAGATTAATGAAATTAATAATTTATCAAAAAATTGCAAAATTCCTGTCATTTATGGTGGTAACGGAATCAACTTTTTGCTAGATGACACAACCAAATTAGGCTCTACCTTTTTAAAGTACTCTGATTTAAAAATAATTATTTCCTAGAAAAATATAAATTTGCCCAAACAAGATTCATGATGGGAGAAAGAGTACGGTCATTAAGAGATGGTAAGTTTTCAGGAGATTGTGTTCTTTATTGGATGACACGAGATAAGAGGGTTAAAGATAATTGGGCTTTAGTTCAGAGCCAAAAAATTGCACTGGAAAATAAAGTTCCGTTGATAGTCTGCTATCAGTATGTAGGTGATTTTCCAGAAGCAAATATTAGACAGTATGGATTTCTTTTTAGAGGCCTTGAAGAGCTAGAGTACGATTTATCAAATTTAAACATCCGTTTTGTCCTTCTTAAAGGACATGCTCATAAAGTGATACCTGATTTTATATCACAGGAGTCTGTTGGCGCTATAATAACTGATTTCAATCCCCTCAAGATATACAAAAATCGGCTTAAAAATGTATTAGGTAAAATTAAAATTCCACTCTCCCAAGTAGACACACATAATATCATACCATGCTGGAATTGCTCAGATAAAAAAGAATACTCTGCATACACAATACGAAAAAAAATTGAAAAAAAACTAAACTATTATCTAACAGATATACCATCAATTATTTTACATCCATACGGTCAGATTAGACATGCTAGAAATAATTGGGGAAAAATTATAAGCAGTTTAAATATTGACAACTCTGTCAAGCAAGTTGATTGGCTTCTTCCTGGCGAAAAGGCGGCTAACAAAAATTTGTTAATCATCAAAGATAGTCTTAAAGGTTATAGCATAAATCGAAACAACCCAAACAAAGATGCTCTTAGCAATATGAGCCCCTATTTTCACTTTGGGCATATTTCTACCCAACGTGTAGCCCTAGAAATAAAAAATTCCAATCTAAATTTAGCAGATAAAAAATCTTTTCTTGAAGAAATGATCGTTAGAAGAGAACTATCAGATAACTTTTGCGAATACGAACAAAACTACGACTACTTTGAAGGTTTTCACGCTTGGGCACAAAATACTTTGAATGAGCATAGGAAAGATAAACGTGATTATTTATATCATACTAGCCAATTCGAATTTGCAGAAACCCATGACCCACTTTGGAATGCAGCACAAAGACAAATGGTAACAACAGGTAAAATGCATGGATATATGCGAATGTACTGGGCAAAAAAAATATTAGAATGGAGCCATTCACCAGAAATTGCCATTCAGAATGCAATCGACTTGAATGATAAATATGAATTGGATGGACGCGACCCCAATGGATATGCAGGCATAGCTTGGAGTATTGGAGGCATTCACGACAGAGCCTGGTTTGAAAGGCCAGTGTATGGAAAAATAAGGTACATGAATTACAATGGATGTAAAAAGAAATTTAATGTTGAGGGGTATATCCATACTTTTACAGATTAGGATTTTATTAATAAAGCTTAATATAATTTTTATTATAAGTTTTTCACATGCAGTAAATAGTAGTTTTGAGAGCTATAACAAAAATTCCCCAAAACAGAAAACTAAACCCATTAATGTAAAATTATTGTATAAAAAAGGTGACTTATGGTTTTTAAACGATCAACCCAATCCTTTTACTGGTGTTGTGTTTGAAAATTCTAAGATAACAAAAAATAAAATATTAGAGTGTGAGTATAAAGATGGTTTATTACATGGGTATTATTCTGAATGGTATCAAGGAGGGACAAAAAAAACTAGTGGACAATATTTTAAGGGGAAACCAAATAAATGCTGGCTTGAGTGGTACCCAAACGGACAGCTTTCTGATTCAATTAATTATTTACTTGGGAAACGTAATGGAACCTGGACTGAATGGTATGAAACCGGAGAAAAACTATACAAGGGAAATTATATAAATGGCGTAGACCACGGGAAACATCTTAAATGGTTCCAGAATGGTGATAAAGCTTTCGAATTCTTTTACAAAAATGGGAAAAAGGACGGTGTGTGGGTAGAATGGTATCCAAACGGTCAAAAAATGTATGAGAATAGTTTTAAAGAAGGTATTTGGGATGGACTATGGTTAGGATGGTATAAAAGTGGCTTAAAAAAATATGAGATTATGTATGAAGATGGTGAGCAAATCTATCAATTATGTTGGGGTTTATTTAAAAATAGCTGCAGTTGCAGTTGGTATTTTGAGAATGGATGCGAATGAATAGGTCTCCATTAAAACTATTAATCAGGAATCAAGGAGATCTATTGCTTTTTTTAAATAACTTTCTATTTCTTTTTTATTCTTTATTTCGTCTTTGTCAAAAATTAAAGAAAACCCACTTGTCTCAAAATCGATAAGATCCGTTTTCTCTTTTTCACAAATAACTTCTTTTACCTTATAAGTTTTTATTGCGTGAGATCGGCCCTTTACTTTTAAATCAGATACAAAACTACAGTTTATACTCCCTTTTATTATTTCAAACGTGTTTTCTGATATCAATATTTCATTTGGTTTAGCCGAATTTTCTAATCTAGAAGCAAGGTTTACACCATTTCCTAATACTGTGTAATCAAGCCTATCTTTAGATCCAAAGTTTCCTACTGTACAAATATCCGTGTGAATTCCCATTCTCACATCAAGAGGCTCTGTTATTCCTAACGATTTCCATTTTCTGCGAATCGTTTTTAGCTTTTCTTGCATTCTTATCGCCATAGTAACACAAGAAATTGCATCCTCTTTTATCCCTTTTGTATTTGGGTCTCCAAAAAATATCATTATTGCATCGCCAATATATTTATCCACAGTACCACCATAACTGATGGCAATATCAGTCATCTCTGTCAAATATTGGGTTATAAACTCAGTAAGTTTTTCTGGCTCCAATTTTTCTGAGATAGTCGTGAATCCTTTAATATCTGAAAAGAAAACGGTTAAATTTTTCCTTTTTGTATCAATTTTTACATCCATTTCTCCTGAAAAAATGGATTTATAAACCTGCGGTGAGAAGTATTTTGATAGTTTCGAAAGAATCATTTCTTTATCTTTTGCATCGGTAATATCTGTACCATAGATAAGAAAAAATTCAAACTCAATAATTTCAATTACATTGAAATGAAATATTTTATCTCCGGTTTTAATTTCTATCCCGCACCCATTTTTTTTATTATTCTTTTCAAAATTAGCTCTCATTTCTTTAGATATTTTTTTATTTATTGAAAGATTCCATACCTCAATTATATAATTTGAAGCATCATTAAAATATTCTAATAACCAATCTTTATTAAATCGCATCACAGGATTAGGGTTTTGGTCTGGAAATTTATTTAATAGTTTTGTTGAAGTAATATCTGAACCATAAACAATTATAAAATCAAATTCTGGGACTGGAACTAAATATATAAAATAAGTTCTAGACTGTGTTTCTAATTCACTATTTATAGTATCTTCTTTTATTGATACTTTCCCAACTAAATCTAAAAGAGGGCCATTTATCAATTGACCTTTAAATAGATTAAATTCTTCAATGATTTTTGAGGATGCTTTATTAAAATATGTTAAGATACCTTTTTTTGTAATTCTCAAGACAGGATTGGGGTTTTGATCTGGAAATTTATCTATCGCTTTTATCGCAGTTATATCTGAACCATAAATATTTATACATTTCAATTCTTTTACATAAACTGGGGTTAACAAAAAGATTTTTTTTGATGTTTTAATTTCAAAAGGTTTTTTTTCCTGGTTTGGAGTATTAAATAAAAAAAGTTTTAAAAGATTTTCCTCTGGCTTATCACCAATCTCTATACACCATTCATTAATTATATCATTAGAGGGGTCATTAAAATAGACTAAGGATCCCTCATGAGTAAATCGTAAAACGGGATTAGGATTTTGGTCTGGGAACTTTTCTAATATTCTTATTAATTCTCTATTCTTTTGTGACATAAGACGTAATTTTAGAGCAATATTTACTTCTATCTTTAAAATCAGTATTAAAAACTAAATAAATTATATGTCAAACATAGAAGAAATTATTCGCCACATTTTCTCGAAAAAATCTCTGCTAATTAGGCTAGTTACATTTATTTGGGTAATCAGCTGTTCTTGGTTTTGGATTGGTGACCCGATTAAATCAATGGAGCTATCTATTTCTGTACTAATTGGATCAATGATTATTCAGGGGCTTTTTGAGTGGTTTTGGGAAAAAAGAAAATCATAAGCTCTAAGTTAAAATTAATAATTTGAGGTATATACCTTGGATTCTTATTCGGCCCAAATTCTATGATGTTTAAAAATCTCTTTTATAGCTATAAACAACTCCCTAAAAATGTGCACTCCTTAATTTTACTTGAATTAAGCACCAATTTGATTCACGTTGCTTTTATTTTAATTTTAAATATTTTTCTTCGAAAAAAAGGTTTTAATGATCCAGAGATTGCATCATTCAATTCACTTCGGTTCATAGGTGCATTAATTTTTGCGCTACCTTTAGGAATTTACATTAGAAACAAAAATCTAAAACCTTTTCTACTAATTGGCTCTGTAATTATACCATCGAGCAGCATACTAATTATTGAATCTATTCATAGAATGTTCATTCCCTTTATTCAATTTTCTTTTTTACTATGGGGAATAGGTATGATGTTAGTTAGAGTCTGTTCATTGCCTTTCATAATTAGAAATACCAACCCAAATAATAGTTCAGAAGCCTTATCATTGAGTGCTTCTACTTGGTCTTTTTCAACGGTCATATCCGGTCTAATTATTGGTGTTCTCGACTGGGTGGGTACGATTTATATTGGAAACTTGTCCATGGTGATTACTGAGCGTTCCATCCTATGGCTAATAACAATCTTAGGAAGCTGTGCTTTTTTTGCAGCTTGTAATATAAAAGAAGACAATAAACCTAACGCTGAAATAAGGATTGGATTTTTCTCTATGAACAATTCATATGATTGGAACCGGATCTTAAAAGCTATATCGCCTTTAATATTGATATCAGTTGGAGCGGGGTTAACAATCCCATTTATTAACCTATTTTTTAACTCCATTTTTGGCTTAACGGCAAGTCAGTTCAGTATTATGGGAAGTGCTAGTGCAATTTTGGTATTTGTTTTTTCTTTATTGGTTCCTTATCTTGGAAAAAAGTATGGATATTGGTTAACGATTATCATCGTGCAATTGCTTTCAATCTTATGTTTAATTACTATGGCAATGATGGAGCTGTATTCAAGATTGCCATTTGCTTTCACAGTAGCTGTACTTGCATATATATTCAGACAACCTCTTATGCATATGGCGCACCCAGCCTCAAACGAACTAATGATGAGTTATGTTGGTAAAAAAAATCAGGAACTAATAAGTGCGCTCAGTTCTAGTCTTTGGAGCGCATCATGGTTTTTTAGCGCAAAAGTTTTTGAATGGATGCGCCTTGCGAACTTCAGATATGTAGAAATTTTTATTATAACTGCAATTCTTTACATCCTCGGAGTGGTGTTTTATGCTTTTTTGATAATGGAACACAAAAAAATAGGGGAAATAAATCAAGAGAATATTCTCCAATATTCAAAGTAACAATTAATTAAGAATAATTATAATAATTATTTGAAAATTTAAATACCATATAGTAGATGATTATTAGATTTTAGGGTGAAGACAAGAGTTCTACTTTTATTATATATTATCGGATTATTTTATTTTTCTTGCGATAATAATCAAATCGAGAAAAATGATGAGAGCATAGAACATTTTTCTCCTTATTTTGGGACATACCTTTATGATGATGATAATTGCTCAGGAGCTGATATTCAGTACGCCACATTTAATGGAAATAGAATAACATTTTTCGACTATCTTGGAGATAATTGTGATGATACTGTTGGTTGTTATGCCTTGGAAATTTATGATATAGAAGAATTAACCAAAGACTCTTTTAATATATTACCAAACATTCAAAATAAAATAACAGATGGTATTTTTAGTATCGATAGTAACAATTTGATGACCTTATCCTATTCCAATGAAAGGGGCAATTATAAATATACGTGGGAAAAATTTAGCGATGATATATACTCCTTTTCCCCTTCCTGTATCCAGGAATATGAATACACTAAAAATATTGCGGATATGATGATCTATGCAGTCAATAATAACGGAGATTTACTGTGGAAAAATTATCTCCATGGGGGCATCTGGGATCTAGCAAGTTCAGTTATTCCTTTAGCTGATGGGGGTTATATGGCTTATGGAATTTTTGATGGAATAGAATGGGGAGGGTGTTGCTATAATTTAAACTGGAGTATTGGGAATATTGCTAGGTTAGATAATGATGGCCATCTAGAGTGGAAAAAAGAGATACGGTTTGCGGAGGATGGGAATTCACAATGGTATAATAATATTGGAAATTCTCTAGTTCAAACCTCAAATGGAAATTTGGTTTTCTTAGTGCCAATTAATGGAGGTGGTATAAATATTGTAACTATAGATAGTGACGGGAACCTGATATGGAGTCAAAATTACCCAGATATGATCGCTTGGAACTATAATTTAGAAATTATAGAGGCAGATGATGGTCATATTGTTTTAGTGAGTGGAAAACCTTCAAAACTGAAAATAATTGACAATTCTACAGGGGTTATAGTTAAAGAAGCCGAATATGAAGGTCTAAATTATCCGAGAACGATAATTAGGGTAGAAAATGGCTATGTCAATTATGGAATTGCATCTAAAAGCGATAATGATGACTATGATCCTATCTATTTACAGATGGTCAACACTGACGGTATAGAAATTTGGCGCAAAATATGGTCGGGCGACCATGTTAGCAGACCGCGAGGAGCAATGGATGTTTTACAAACGACTGATAAGGGATTCCTTTTATTCTGTTATTCTGATCCAAGCCCCTACGCAACTTTGATTAAAACTGATCCCAATGGTAATGAACTCTGGAGGAAAAAATTTGATGACTACATTGGAAATTCTCAAGGGTGGATACATCAGACTGATGATAGAGGATTTTTAATGGTATCGGGATACGCCGTTACCAAACTTGACCAAAATTGCAATGTCATTTGGAAGGCTTCAGCCCCAACCGGTTTTGATAAATATTTTAATAATGGTATGGTTTCAGGAATTAATTACAGTATGAAACCAATAGAGAATGGAGTAGTTATATCTGGATATGGTTCTTCAGATTGGGAATAAAAATATTCTTTCTGACAATTATCTAGGAGATAGTCTATTTATTCAAAAACTAATCTGTTTATTTTTAATTTTTTCATGAAACCAAAATTTAATCTTGAAAAGTATTTTAAAATTACAAAATGATGGTCATGAAAATATTTAATAATTTATATTTGCAATGCAACAGGCTTCTGATATATATTTTTTATTAGTAAACCAGTGGCATCAAGTTATATAGTAAAAAATTATGTTATATTTATAAATTAGATTGTCTTGGTTATAAAAATTCTAACAATTCTGTTAGATATTAGATATACATGAGCTATGAATTAGAATACAATTAGGTTTTCTCACTAAAAATACAACTAAATAAAATTGAGTCCTCTTTCAACTAAATACAATAAACATATCCTAGTCTGTACAAAAGAACGTGAGGAAGGATCTCCAAGAGGATCTTGCTCCGTTTCTGGTGGATTAGATATTAGGAACCAATTGGTGAGACTGATAAACAGCAATGGCCTGAAAGGAAAGGTAAGAGCAACTAAAAGCGGATGCATGGACTGCTGTGAGTTTGGGCCTGTAGTAGTTATATACCCTCAGAATATTTGGTATGTAGGAGTTTCTCAGGATGATATTGATGAAATATTTAATCGATCGATTTTGAAAGATCAAATTATCAAAAGACTTATTGCGAATGAAAACACATGGAAAGAATTGTCACTGCTAAGGAAAAAATCCAATATTAATTTACAAAAGAGTCTAACAAAAAAATTATGATCTAGCATTTAAATTTTATAATTACATAAAAACTCATACGACTTAATGCACTTGCTTAAAATATGTTTATGAGTCTTAAGTATCTGTGTTTTTTTTTCTATATATGGTTTGAACCCACAGGAGTTATTCACACCCTCATACCAATAAGCAGCCCACACACCATCAGTTTTTCTCAACCCCTTTGGCCATGACATCATTGAACCCTTAAATTTAATTCCAACCTTTTGACATAATTTAGTAAGCTGTTCTTTAGGATTTAATAAAATATCCTTAGCATCAATCACGGGAGGAATGCGACCAGTGTTTTTTCTGATTAATTTGAACAAATTAACCTGTTGATCATACCCTAGTTGCAGATGATCAGTTATTGGAAATTGCTTAGTATAACTAGTTATTACTTCCGCAGGATTCCTAATTAAAAAGCAATTAAAGAGATTAAAAGTCCAAGATAGATCATACCCATCAAGGTTGTGATGTGCCATATGCTTTTGATACCAAATTTTTTTTTTATTTGGTATTCGGCCAATGAGTTTTTTAACTATCTTATTCCAATCTGTACTTTGAGATGCTATTATATCTTCCCTACCAGGATGTTTCAATTTTGTTTTCAAAAGATAGTGTGAATAAAATGGTTCATCTGTAACTGCAGTATCTTTCCTATTTTCAAAAGATCTCATCATGGCTGTAGAAATATTTCTAGGGCCAGACCACATTGCGATTATTTTTTCAGATTTCATTATATTTTGAGGAAATCTTTTCAATACTTAAGAAATAATAATCTTGAAGATTTTTTGTTATAAAACCAGGAGTCCCATTTCCAATCTTATTTTTATTAATATTTATAACCGGAATTATACCCGCAAATGTTCCCGTAACAAATGCCTCATCGCAAGATAAAACATCCTTAACAGTAAAGTTTTTTTTGAAAACTGGAATATTGTAGTTTTTGCAGAGTTCTATCACAGCATGCCTTGTAACTCCATTTAGGCAATATTCTCCAGTCGAGGTCCATATTTTTCCACTCCTAATTATGAAAAAATTAGTAGAGTTGCAAGTAGCAACATATCCATTTGGGTCAAGCATTAAACCTTCATCCACTCCAAGTTCTTCTGCTTCAATACATGCTGCAATACAATTAAATTTACTTAATGAATTAATTTTTGGATCCTGGACAACATGATCCCTAATAGTTTTAACAGTTGCAATGGATATGCCCTTTTTAATCACTTCTTTATTTGGTTTTTTATATTCAGGAATGATCACTATAGTTGATTTTCCTATGTTGATTTTAGGACTCTGATAAGGAGTTTTTTTTAGGCCCCTAGTTACTATAAGACGTATATGAACATCTGAGAACATTCTATTTTTTTTTATAGTTTTTAAAATAATAGCCCTAAGCTCAAATTTTTCAACACCAATTTTCATCCTTAATTTTTTTGCACCATCATATAATCGGTCTAAATGTCTATCAACATGAATTAAACATCCATTATGTAACCGAATTCCTTCCCAAACCCCATCCCCTAATAAAAAACCGCTATCCAGTACAGAGACTTTTGCTTCAGAACGATAGAAAAAATCACCATTGATATAAATAAAAACATTATCATTTCTAGGGTCAGATATGTAGTCGTGAGTAGATGGCATTTTACTATCTATTTTAAGCTTTGCCTCATACGTTCAAACAATACGGCAGCAGCAGCAGCAGATACATTTAAAGAGTCGATTTCTCCCTGCATAGGAATAGTAATAAGAAAATCACAATATTCAATTATTTTTTCCCTTATCCCTTTACCCTCGCTACCTAAAACGATAACAGTTTTTTCATTAAAATTAAAACTATACCAGGGTTTTGCAGGGATACTGTTCTCTAATCCTACAATCCAAAATCCATATTTTTTTAGGGAACCGAAGGCTTGCCTCAGATTATTAACTCTATATATTGGGATATTAACAAAAGCACCTTGACTGACTTGGAGTACGGTATTTGTTATCGGAGCAGTATGATGTTTCGAAATTAGTACACCGTCAATTCCAGCACATTCGGCAGTACGAATAATTTGCCCTAGGTTTTGCGGGTCTTCGATCTGATCTAATGCCAATAAGCAAGATTTATTACTGTAAAGTGAACTTGGCACTTTATCCCAAAAAACAGCTCCACTGAAGCTAACAACTACACCCTGAGATCGTAAATTTTTATAGTTGTTTTGAAATTCATTTTTCTGGTATAGTTTACAAATAATTGATTTATTCTTGATCAACTTAGTGACCTTGGTAGATTTTTCAGCTTTACTGTTTTTTTCCAGTTCAATTTGACGAATATAAAACTTGTTTGATCCTAGAACTGCAACAGCATTATTTATTCCATATACCTTATAAATTTTTTGTTTCTGATTTTTCATAGCTGTTATAATGTCTAAATTTTAAGTTTATCAAACATTCATTCAATGAAAAAAGTCAACCTAAGTATAAATAAATTGTAATTTTAACATTACTTTAGGGCCCATAGCTCAATTGGTTAGAGCAGCAGACTCATAATCTGTTGGTTCGGGGTTCGAGTCCCTGTGGGCCCACTACATTTTTTAATACGAGGATTATTGAACAGGCTACAAAATATTTTTTAATTTTATTTTGGGAGGACGGGCGGATAATTGAAGCAACTAGTATTTTTAATTATTTCTCCGCCCGTTATGTGTCTTGTTTTACATACAACTTCAACCTTTGGTTTTAGTTTCATCGATATTTGAATTATTTATTTTTTTAATTGGGATCAATAAATTGTTAAATAAGATTTCATTAAAAATTTTCTTTAAAGTTGACTAAGGTGAGATCAAGCTTTTTGGATTATATAATCCTATCACAGTTCAATACAATTATAACCTCTTCTCTAGCCAGCTATCTATATCTTTGAATACTTTTTCTTTACCTATCTCATTAAAAAGCTCATGGTAAAATTCTTCATATATTTTCAAGGTCTTATCCTTAGATGATATACCATGATAAAGTAAATAACTCCCACTTGGGTCTGTTAAACGATCAGATGATCCATGCATAATCAAAATTGGAGTTATTATATGTTTCATCCTTTTTTTTATAATTTTTGTCCCTCTTATTATTTCTGCTCCCGTTCGAGCATAAGTCCCCCCCTTATAAACTAAATTGTCATTATTATATAAAATCACAATATTTTTATCTCTCGATATTGCATTACTATTAATCTTCGTTGTTTTTAAAAAAGGAAAGAATATCCCGACTAATAAAGAAAGTTTTTGGAGTGTAGGTGATATTTCATCACTAATTTTTATAACAGCTCCACTAAGAATTACACCCGAAATTTTTGGCTTGTTATCAATTAGGTATAAACAAGTAACCGCCCCTCCTAAGCTATGCCCTATAATAAAGATTTTTTTTCTCGGTGTTTTTTTTCTATAATATTGACAAATTTTTTAAGATCATCCACATGGTCATATATTGATTTTATGTAAGCAGTTTTTCCTTCAGATCTACCATGGCCTCGCATATCATATCCCTCTACAATATATCCCTTTGAAGACAAAAATTCTCCCAAATGATTATATCTTCCTATGTGCTCAGCTAACCCATGAACAATTATTAATACAGCTTTTCTATTTTTATCTGGGATCCAAGTTTTTGAAAAAATTTTAATTTGCAAGAAATTATCAATCCAGTGTAGTAACAGGTATAGATTCATAATACTTAATTATTTCTGAAAAATTTTTTAAATCATCTTTCGATATTGAAAATTCTTGTTCAAAACCGCTGCTAAATCTGTATTTAATTTTCGTGCTTAGATTTACTATTTCTTTAAGTTTTTCATACTCACTGTTTGTAATTAGTAAGTCCTTTTTTTCTTGCACTATCCCTCCATGCCGATTATTATTATTTTGTGATCTGGAAAATTTCCATTCCAATTTATCTGTATTATTGCTCTTGATCATTATTTTTTCGAATAAAAGCCTATCTAAACCACTATACTCAAAAACAACTCGTATCCATTTTGTTTCACTATTATTTACGGCGTAAATAAAGAATCTATTTTTTCCTGCAAATGACAAGATTGGTTTTCTTAAGGATGATTTATGAGCCGTATGAGTTATTTGATTAGCCCTATATTCCTTCCGATATAATGAGCTTGATTTACTAATTTGCAAATATCCATTTGGGATTTTTCCTGCACATGCTGATAAAAGAATTAAAACTATAGAAAAATGATAGGTTTGTATGATTGTTTTCATTTTGCAAAAAATTATTCTCACTGAGAATAAATAAACTTAAATAAAATATTCAATTTTTAATAAATATTTTAAATTAGTAGATAAATTAGTTGAGCTTCGTTAGTGGATAATAGCAGAGAAAAAGTGATTTTTATATGCACAAGTAATAGTTTCCGATCACAAATAGCAGAGGGTTTGCTGCGTGAACTAGCTGACAAAAGGTATAAAGTATTTAGTGCAAGAAGTCATCTCTCAAGACTACACCCTGCCTCTATTAAAGTAATGTCAGAAATAAATATTGATATTTCTATGCAATCATCTGATGGAATAAATAAATATCTAGATAAAAATATAGATATCGTTATTACAGTTTGTGATAATGCTGAAAGATCGTGCCCAACTTTCCCAGGTGAGGTAACGAGGTTACATTGGGCAATAGGTGACCCTGTTAATGGATGTGGTTCAGAACGTACAGACCTTCAACCTTATCGTGAAACAAGAGATCTTATTAAAAAATATATTGAATCATTTATCAATAAGAACTTTTAAAAAGACCGTGTCAAAAAAAAAAAATAAACTGAAAATTATTGTTTCCAAATTACCCTCCTCACCTTGGTGGGGAAAAGGCGCTCCTTTTTATGAAGATAACCCCTGTATGGTTAAGGGAGCAATACCGAATCAATCATTGCTTATCTCGGAGCGAAAGCGGATGATTGAGGTACTTAAAGCTTTTAGTGTGCATATCTTTGAATCGACTTTCCCTGTCCAGCTAGATGAAAAATTTCTAAAGCATGATTTTATTTTTATACGGGATCAATTTATAACCGATCAAAACGGTAATGCGGTTATTTTAAATTTTAGAAATAATGAGCGTAAGATTGAAAAGAAGTATATAATACCAATCTTAGAGTCATTAGAGTTATCCATAAAATATTTAAAAAATAAGTCTGGTTTATATGCTGAGGGGGGTGAGTTTTACTTCTGTAAAAAAGATAATATATTATTCAGTGGTAGTTCAAGAAATAGCTTATTAGGCATTGATGAAGTCGCAACTCAGCTAAGTGTTACTGAGGTTATAGTGCTAGAAAGTAATGTATTCCACTTGGATGCGTATTTCTGCCCTATTTTAGACAAAGATGGAAAAATTTGTGCTATAATATGTTGTCTTAAATTATTAACTAAAAAATCAAAAATTATGTTATCTAATTTTGCTAATAAAAAAAACATACCAATCTTAGAGGTGCCAGTTGAAGATAGCATCGGGACAGAAAAAAAGCCCGGCTCTCTTGCAGTAAATGCTTTGTCTTTACCTGGAGTGTTAATCAATACAAATACTTTTAGTGATAAAAAAGTACATAAAAAACTTAATAAGCTTGGAATAAAACATGTTGTAACTCCATTATCTCAATACGCACTCAGCGGCGGAGCTATTCACTGCTGCACAAATGAAATATGAAAGCATAAAAATCCTTAAAAAAAGGAGCAACTTTCTCATCTAAGTTTTATTTTCCTTTATATCCCAAAACCCAATCTGAAATTAATACTTCCAAACCCATTATTTCCCGGCATAACGTCTTTGGCAAAGGTATATCTGTAATAGGTAATTAAATCAAAGGTTAGCAGCCTTAGTTTTAATCCTGCCTGAAAATGAAAACCAGAAGCTTTGGACATATTATCTTCTAAGTATTTTTCAAGAGCTTCTTCACTCATCTGTCCATTTTCAATATCACCTCCAGCAACAACAGAAGTCAACATCTCTTGATTAATCATTGGTGTGGCAACGTGATTGTTGAAACCCAGACCAGTGTATAGATCCGCACTTGCCAAGAATGGGATACCTAGATCAAAAACTGATTTTTGAACAGTAACATAGAGATTCCCTGTGGCATACGGAAAACTTACATTTTCGATTTTACTGGCAGCATTTTGAAAAGAAAATTTGTAGTCATTAACCACCAAGTTATACTCTACGTCAAGGTCTACTACCGGAATGATGTCCAGGTAAAGATATCCACCAAATCCAAAACCATTTTCAAAACCATGATGAGTAAATGAGCCTGCCTCTATTGGATCTCCTAGAGGATTATCAACTAGAATTTTACTTTCAGATTGTCCAACTTTTACCATACTCTGGTTGATACTTATACCTAAACCAGCAATGGAAAAAATGGAGGTCGGCAAAATACCTATAACTAAAAAAACAAGTTTCTTTTTCATTATTTCTCCTAATTATGGCTACTAAATATTTATTAAGTTTACGGAAGATGTAAGATGAAACAAATCACTCATTGAAAACGCTAGTCATTGTTGCATAGATTGACCCTTAATTTCACCTTATGAAGCTACCCCTAATTTTAATATTATATTGCGTTGGAACATTTTCTTACTCAAAGAACGGTGAATGGCCTACAAAAGCCAGTAAGTCTTTTTCATCAAATTTTGGCGAGTATCGGGATGGCCATTTTCATATGGGCCTTGATATTAAAACTAGAGGTACAACAGGGCATGAAGTTTTCGCCTCACATAGTGGCTACATTAGCAGGATGGTTTCAAATTACACTGGATATGGAAAAGCTATCTATATTAAAACAAAAACTGGTAATGAGATAGTTTACGCGCACCTAGAAAAGTTTACCCCAGTGCTTGAGAAAGTTTGGCGTTTACAACAAGCAAAGCGAAGGAGCTACAAGGTAAATGCCAACTTTTCTAGCAGAGAGTTTCCTGTTGAAAAAGGTGATCTAATTGGCTTCTCTGGGAATACGGGATCATCATATGCCCCTCACATTCACTATGAATATCGCACATCAAATAGCGAACCACTGAACCCACTTGAATTTGCTTTTAATTTGTCTGATAAGGTAACTCCGATTCCAAAATCAATTGCGCTAATACCTTTATCAAGAGAATCATTAATAAATGCAAGCCCCCTACCCCAGACTTTCCCACTATATAGGGATAGGTCAGGGGTATATTTTTTACCAGATACAATTAGCGCTTTTGGCGAATTTGGTTTTGCAATCGAGGCTGTAGATAAACGCCAAGGATCAAATAATATCTACCAATTTAAACATACAGAGTTAATTTTTGATGGCAAAAAAAGATTTGAGTTATTATATGATAAAATTCCATTCAATCAAGGCAAACATGCTAATACCATAATTGAATATAATCTAAAGCGTAAAAACCTAGGTGAATATCAAAAATTATATCGATTAGAGGAGCATCCAAAGATAGATATCCACAAAATGCTAGATAAAGGGATTATAATAGCGCAACCTGGCTTTCACTCAGTAGAAATAAATATATCTGATGCAGCTAATAATAAAGCCGTTGTTCGAGGCGTTATTGCAGGAACATTCCCAATGTCTATAGCCGTTGAAGAAATTCTAAGAAATGACATGGTTTTTACCTTGTCCATAAGTCCGAAGCGAGGTGGCCTACCTATTAGAGATGCAGTTATCTATGGTTTTACACCATATGGATATCCAGATAAAAAAATAGATTTTGTTCACTCTGAGAGAGTAAAAAAAAACTTGCATGTCACGCTCTCTGTTGATGATGCGAAGAACCAAATACTCCAGATAATTGCTATCAATCAGCTTGGAGGGATGGCAGAACCATTTCATTGGGCACCGTTTGATCCCCAATATTCTGTTATTGACATCATACCTGATTTCGAGGTCTCTGAAACTAACCGTGGTATTTTTTTTCAATTACAATTAGATAAATATGTAAATGCCAATGCATCGATTAAACTTGCAAACAATAATACTTTTAAATCCTTTGGCCTTAATCAAATTCAACCGAACGTATTTTTATCAGAAATGCTACCGCATCAGGAATTGGTTGATGTCAAATATATTGACGCCGAATTATCATTTAAAGGTCTATCAAGGGAGACTCGTTTTCATTTTCGTTCGATTGTTGCAGAACCTGGTAATGAGACGATTACAATCTCACAAGACAAAAGTTGTTCAGTCCAAATTTTTCCTTCTACCCTTTACCAAACAAATGTTATCTGGATTGAAAAAGTTAAGGATCATGCTAAAGTTGATCGAGGATTTCATCTATCATCTGTCTATCAACTGCAACCATTTAATATATCATTGAGGAACGAATTTAACGTTGCAATTCGCTATGATTTTGACTTGGTAGAACACTCAAATCTTGGGTTATATTATTTTGATAGTAAAAAAGAAGAATGGACATATCTGAAAACTAAAAATAATCGAACAAAACAAATTCTTACTGCCTCAATGAGTGAATTTGATGCAATAACAATAATTCAGGATTTAGAACCTCCTGAAATTATAAGCATGCACCCAGGAAATGGTGGTGGATATAAATTAAATGATGTAAACGAAATTATAATACTTGTAAATGACAGGATTTCTGGTATCGACCCAAACGAAGACTCTTTTAGTCTTTCACTAAATAATCAGCCAGTTTATTTTGCTTATCAACCAATTAAAAAAGAGATCTCATACAAATTGGAGAAAACGTTAACTCAAGGTTCTCATCAAATTGATTTCACAGTATTTGATCGCTTAGGAAATAAAACATCTAGAACTGTCTTTTTTTCAATATATTAATGTTTTTCCCATACAAAGATGATAACCCGCGGGTTCTTTTTCCATATATCACATACATATTATTAGCATTAAATATTATAATTTTCACAAGCCAAGTTTTTATATCTTTATCTGACCCAAGGCTAGCAAATGAAATAATATTTAAGTACGGTTTCATTCCCTCAAAATTCAATGTGTATACAATTTTTACATCTATGTTTATGCATGGCGGAATTGCTCATATTATCGGAAATATGTGGTTCTTATTTCTTTTTGGAGATAATGTTGAAAGTGTCCTTGGGCATTTAAAATATTTTTTTTTCTATTTAATATGTGGAATCGGTGCAGCCTTAGGACAGTTTGCTTTCTCACCCTCATCTACTATGCCAATGGTTGGAGCAAGTGGCGCAATTGCAGGTATATTAGGTGCATACATGATACAATTTCCTAAAGCTAGGGTACATGTATTTATCATTTTTATCTTCATTACGACAATTGCAGTCCCCGCTCAATTCGTTCTTGGATTATGGTTTTTAATGCAGCTAAGCAGTGGTTTAAATACATTAGGTATGGACACAACCGGCGGCGTTGCTTGGTTTGCGCATGTGGGAGGCTTTATTTGTGGTATCATCCTTCTTAAGAAATTCCGGAATTTTCGTTTAGAAATAAAATAGAGAACTAAGTTTGATATTTTATATAGTCCATAAATTTATTTTAAAAAAATATTCTTTTAATAGGTTGAGATTATCAGATCTGAACATAAATTCAGTTAAAAATTCACAATTATTATGAGACCCTTTTTAATTGGAATTGCTGGAGGATCTGGTTCTGGAAAAACAACACTCGCTAATGAGATATACTACAATTATGATCAAAATAAAGTAGCAATTATTGAACAAGATTCATACTATATAAATAAACCTAAAATTAATCTGAGACAAAAAAAAAAAGTTTAACTTCGATCATCCGTCCGCCATCGATATAAAACTTTTTGAAAATGATTTAAACTCACTTCTTAAAGGAAATACTATAAATGTTCCCCTCTATGATTACAAAACTCATAACCGACTTAAAAAACATCGTGAATTAAAACCTCATCATGTTATTGTTGTAGAAGGTATATTAGTTTTACATTATCCACAGATAAGAGACCTCTTTTCACTAAAAATATATGTAGATACTCCTGAGGATTTACGGTTCAATCGAAGAAAAAAAAGAGATATAAATGAACGAGGACGAAATAAAGAAAATATTATTGAACAATATGTAAATTCAGTACGTCCTATGCATGACAAATTTGTTGAGCCATCAAAATATTTTGCTGATGAAATTATTCTTGGGGAGCATCGACCAGATGAAATAATTGGATCGATAATTAAAAAAATAAAATCTAAGATAAAAGAATAAGCTATGAACCCTAAACCGGTAAATGCTGGTTGGATTGAAGTAATCTGCGGTAGTATGTTTAGTGGAAAAACAGAAGAACTCCTGCGGAGGCTTCGTCGTGCCCAAATTGCTAAAATGCATACAATTGTTTTTAAATCAAAGGTTGATTCTCGTTTCAATAAAAATCATATAGTTAGCCATAATAAATTAACAATGAAATCCTCTATTATAGCAAAAGCCTCTGATATTTTTCCTTTATCAAAGAAAGCTGATGTTATTGCTATTGATGAGGCGCAATTTTTTGATGATTCCCTTATTGATGTCTCTAAAAAGTTAGCAGATATTGGCAAAAGAATAATAATTGCAGGATTAGATAAAGATTATTTAGGTAACCCTTTTGGCCCAATGCCAAAAATAATGTGCGAAGCTGATTATTTAGATAAGCTGTTAGCAATTTGTATTATATGCGGGAACCCTGCTTCTTATAGCCATAGAAAACATTCAGAAAATGGGCAAGTGGTAATTGGAGCGAAAGATAAATATGAAGCTCGATGCCGTAGTTGCTTTACCAAAGATTAATGGAAAGATTTATTGGAATAGGAGGAATATTTTTTTTACTTGGAATTGCATATTCAATTTCCAATAATCAAAAAAGAATAAAACCCAGAATTATAATCTGGGGTATCAGTTTACAAATTTTACTTGGTGTTATTTTGTTAAAAATCCCATTTGTAAAATCAAAATTTTCCATGTTCGATAAAATTTTTCAAAAACTAATTAGTTTCTCTGATGCGGGTGGTGATTTTCTATTTAAATCATTTGTACCAGGAATTGGCTATCATAATGCAATGGTGAATTTCGCCTTTAGAGCATTACCCGTAGTAATATTTTTTTCTAGCCTTATTTCAGTATTCTACTATTTTGGGATAATTCAATTTATAATTAAATGGATTGCTCGCATTATGGAAAAAACTATGAAAACAAGCGGTGCAGAAACTTTAACAATTTCTGCAAATATTTTTGTTGGTCAAACGGAGGCTCCAATATTGGTAAGACCATTTATAAAAAACATGACAAATTCAGAATTATTTGCGATTATGACTGGTGGTTTTGCAACGGTAGCTGGATCAGTGATGGCTTTATATGTTCTCTGGTTAAGTGCTATTCCGGGTATCGCAGGACACATGCTCACTGCTAGTATAATGTCAGCACCAGCAGCGCTTGTGATCGCAAAAATTATTTATCCTGAAACAGAGAACCCCGATACTGTAGGGAATTTGGATTCCAAACTTAAAACAAATGATGCCAACGCTATTGACGCATTGGGAAGAGGTGCTACTGAAGGTCTAAAACTGGCTGCCAATATTGGAGCAATGCTAATCGCTTTCGTATCAATAATTACGATGACAAACTATATAATGGAATCAGTTTTCAATACATCTCTACAAAGCATTATTGGTTTTATTTTTCAACCCCTTGCTTGGACGATGGGTATTCCTTGGGGAGAAGCAAAAATAATTGGAATACTTATGGGCGAGAAAATTATTTTAACAGAATTAATAGCATATTCTCATTTAAGTGAACTAATTAAAGATAATATTATATCAGATAGAACTGCGATAATTGGAAGTTATGCTCTATGTGGATTTGCTAATTTAGGATCAATTGGAATTCAACTTGGCGGTATTGGAAGCATGGCCCCTAAAAGAAAAAAGGATCTTTCAAAGTTAGCTTTTAAGGCTATGGTTGGTGGTGCTCTTGCTTCATGGTTAACAGCAACAGTTGCAGGTATTCTGATTTAAATATCTATTTAATCAAAGATGAAATTGTTAATAATAGGGCCTCCCGGGGTTGGAAAAGGGACTCAAGCAAAGCGTATCCGATCATATTTTAGTATTGCACACTTGAGTACTGGAAGTATTTTGAGATCAGAGATTAGAGCATCTTCAGCTATCGGAAAAGAAGCTAAAAAGTTTATTGATAAGGGAAAATTTGTTCCAGATAAATATCTTACAAAAATTGTTAAGGACGAAATAAGTTCTGGAAAATGTAAAAATGGTTATTTATTAGATGGATACCCAAGAACTATCACCCAAGCAGACAAGTTCGAAACAATCTTAAATGATGCTAATCAAAAGCTAGATGCGGTTATTGGGTTGAGGGCACATGAAGATGAATTAATTCGAAGATTGATTGATCGCGGAAAATATCTTAACAGAAGTGATGATCTGCCTAAAATAATTCGAAAAAGACAAAATATTTATTGGGAGCGTACGGCACCATTATTAGACTATTATGGTTCAAAAGGACTGTTAAAGACTATAGATGGGTTGGGTGATATTGATGAAATAACGGAAAGAATAATTAATGAATTAAAATGATATGGTTAAAATAGGAATAACTGGAGGAATTGGTTCTGGTAAAAGTATAGTGAGTAGTTTTTTTTTAGAATGGGGTGCATATGTTTTTGATGCAGATAAAGAAGCAAAGATAATTTTAAATGAAAATGAAACTGCACAAAGTAAAGTTATTGCAGAATTTGGAACAGATATCTTAGGCCCAAACAACGAAATAGAAAAAAAGAAATTATCTAAAATTGTTTTCCAAGATGAAAGTCACCTACTGCGCCTTAATACCATAGTTCACCCTTACATATTTGATGAAATTGACAGAAGATTAGAAATCATTTCAGCTCAAAGAAAGTATGATTTATTTGTTTTAGATGCAGCCTTAATATATGAATCCGGTGCAGAAACACATATGGACTATATAATTGTTGTTACTTCCAAAGTAGGATTAAGAACTGAACGCGTTATGGAAAGAGGAGGATTAACAAGAGAGGAATTTTTAAAACGAGTCAGCCTTCAATGGCCTGATGAAGAAAAAGTAAAACTTGCGGATTTTATAATAGAAAATAATGGAAGTAGAGGTTCGGTAAAAAAAGATGCGCAAGCAATTTTTAAAAAGTTAATATAAGTTATCTTTTATTCCTCAATGATAGGGGCTTATCTAAAATTTCTTTTAAAATAATTGATTGTTTAAGTGGCTTCATAGAATGAAATAGTTTATTTAGTTTATTATGTGAATACTTTGGGTTTTTGATTTTTCTCCTGTGATCTTCTGAACGTCTATTTTTTATCCTCCTATCAGTTTTGATATTCCTGACATTATCTAAACTATCTTTTTTATTTTTTTTCGAGCTTAAATCTTTAACATCAGAATATTCTGCACGATCTTCATATTCTGTAAAACCCTCAACCTCTTCTATTTGATTTTGTTCATCTAAATTTATTTTATTGAAATTCTCCTGAATCGTTTCTTTTACCAAACCCTGAGATTCGAGAAAAGTTTCTAAAAAATCAGCTGGCTTCCCACCTGTTTCTTGTTCTGAGGAGTCCCAGTCTGGATCTTCTTCAATTTCTCTATTAATATTCTTTTGTTGTTTCCTTTTAACGTACATGGATAAACCATAGAACAATAATAGAAATAGCCATTCCCACTTCATGTATTATAACATCTGGGTAAAGCAGTTAATCCGTGACTCAAAATAAAATTGGGATTTATTATATTTTTGTTCTATATGAAAGATTAAACTTGATCTTCGGCATTTGAATCTTTTTCAGAACCATCAGTTTCTGCAATTGCACCTCTCATATCTGTATCTGATTTTATATTTTGCATATTATAATAATCAAAAATACCCAAATTTCCTTCGCGAAATGCAAATGCCATAGCCAGAGGAACATCCGCTTCTGCCTCTACGACCTTAGCTTGCATTTCTTGAACCTTAGCTTTCATCTCTTGTTCTTCAGCAACTGCCATTGCTCTTCTCGTTTCTGCTTTTGCTTGCGCTACTTGCAGATCTGCTTCGGCTTGGTCCGTTTGTAACGCGGCTCCTATATTTTTCCCGACATCAAGGTCAGCAATATCTATGGATAAAATTTCAAATGCAGTCCCGGCATCTAATCCCTTACCTAATACAGCTCTAGATATGTTATCCGGGTTTTCAAGCACAGCAGAATATGTATTAGCAGAACCAATTGCACTTACAATCCCTTCACCAACGCGAGCAATAATGGTGTCATCCGTTGCCCCACCAACTAGACCTGCTAGATTTGTTCGAACTGTAACACGTGCTCTTGCTTTTAATTCGATACCATCTTTTGCGACTGCCGCAAGGTAACCATCTACAGGTGCATTTATTACTTTTGGATAAACGCTTGTTTGCACTGCTTCTTTGACATCACGACCTGCTAGATCAATAGCTGTTGCTGTTTCAAATGGTAATGGTATGTTTGCTTTATCAGCTGCAATGAGAGCCTTAACGATGTTTTCAACTTGACCACCAGCTAAATAATGCGTCTCTAGCATGTCAGTGGTAATTTGATTTAGTCCTGCTTTGTGTAAATTGATTACACCATCTGTTACCAACCTTGGAGATATTTTTCTCAATCTCATTCTGATTAGATCAACTATACCAATCCTGCCAATTCCAAGTGATACTATTCCCTGTATCCATAGGCCCACTGGGACAAAGTAGAGTAATAATAAAATTATTATTACAATAACTAATAACATAATCATACTTACGATAGGCATAATAAATACTCCTTATCTCTATTTATTATCAAATTTTCTAACAACAATGCGATTCCCATCCACAGATAATACTTTTACTTGAGTACCCTTTGGAATAAAATCCCCCTCACTTACAACAAATACCCTTTGATTATCTACTTTAACCCACCCTGATGGATGTAGATCCGAATCTGCCTCTCCGATTTCATTTTCAAGCTTTTCCCAACCAAACGTGGTCGTATACCCATCCTCTTTATTTTGAACATCAGGTGATGTTAGTTTTTTCCAAAATTGAGTTTTTATCATCATACGAATAAGGAAATATAAACCAATTATTCCGCCAATAATACCTATGAGCAAACCATCTGTCGCTTGGGATAGTATTTCTTCCCCAACTGGCACGTCAGGCAATAAAAACATATAAAGACCATAAATTACTAAGCATATTCCACTAATACCTGCTATTCCAAAACCTGGAATTACGAGGGCTTCCAAAAAAAGAAATCCAATCCCAGCAAAGATGAATAAAAAATCAGAGAAAGTGGCTAATTTTGCAATATAAGAGGCACTAAGAGATAACGCCAAGCAAGTTAGCCCAACAAATCCTGGAATTCCCCAGCCCGGACTTTGTAGCTCAAATAATATACCCAAAAACCCAAATGTTGTTAATAAAGATGCAACGACAGGATTCGTTAAAAATCTTACAATATCTTCTGACCAATTTTCCTCCGCCTGAATAATATCTACATCAGCTAAACCAAGTAGATCTAATAGAGAATCCAAATCCTCAGCTAAACCATCTGCAATGTTATATTTTAAGGCTTGTTTTGTTGTCATTGAAATAAGCTTTCCTTCTTTTCTTCCTTCCAAATCATCAACTAAGATAGAGTCCCCATTTATTATTATGTGGCTGAATTGAAGATCTTCGTCTACCATCCCTCTTGCTATTTCAGTACTTCGATTCCTTTTTTCAGCTGTTGATGCCATCTCTTCTCGCATATAACTAATAACTTTCTCACTACCTTTTTTCCCTGACATATCTACTGCTGTTGCTGCTCCTATCGAAGCCCCTCCAGTCATATATATTTTTTCACAGGATAAAGAAATTAATGCACCAGCAGATATGGCTCGTCTATTAATGAATGCAATAGTTAAAAGGTCTGAATCTAAAATAGCGTCTTTTATTTGGGTAGCGGCGTCTACCCTCCCGCCAAATGTGTCTATGTCAAAAATTACAGCTAATGCCCCACTTTCTTGTGCTTCTTTAAGCTCTCTGGATATGTATGGTGGTAAACCTAAATCAATTGTACCCTGTATTGGTATACGATAGACAACATCAGAGTAGATTACTGAGCAACAAACAAATATAAAACAAATGATATTTTTCATATGGGTTGAATTTCACACTATTATATTTAATGATAAAACAAATTCGTTAATCTTGAAATAAATTTCATTGATGTAATTTCGCATAAGGCAATGATAAGATCTGACTCCCTTACATACTTGTTTTTAACTTTTTTGAAGAAATATCTTCACAGTCAATCTTCTTCCCAAAAAGCTAAATTATCTCAGATGATTGCTAGTTTTCTTTACTATAATTACCCCATAAGAAAAAAGCTAGCGCGAAATAATATAGAGCGGGCATTCCCTAAAAAATCAAATTACTGGGTTGATTCAGTATTATCAAAGAGTTTTCAATTTTTCATTCATAATTTTATCAGTTTTGTTTCTTTTCCAAAGAGTTGGGAAAATACCGAATTTGACATAATAGGAAAAGAAGTATTAGACAATGCCCTTAAGCAAAATAAAGGTGTTATTTTCCTATCTGCACATTTTGGACCTTGGGAAATGATGGGGGTTTGGTTAGCTAAAAATAAGTATCCTATTACTGGAATCGCGCAAAAACAAAAAAACCGCGGTGCCAATGATTTTTTTCAAGAGCAGAGAGAACTCAGTGGGGCAAAACATATCTTTAAGAAAGAATCGTTTGATAAGATGTACAATATCCTAAATAAAAAAGAAATACTTGTTCTTATTAGTGATCAAGATGCTAGGAATCGAGGAATTTTTGTGGATTTTCTAGGACATCAAGCCTCTACCCCAAGAGGAGCTGCTATCTTTCACAAAAGAACTGGTGCTCCATTAATAGTTGGAACATGTATCCAAACTGATTTGAACAAATATCAGATAGAATTTGTATCTTCTAAACCAGATAAAATTGATGAGTATGAAATAACTCAAACATATACAAATATTTTTTCTGCATATATAAGAAAATATCCCGAGCAGTATTTTTGGTTTCATCGACGTTGGAAAACTAAGTTTAAAAATGACAAGAATAATTAATTCAAATCATCCGAAAGTTATTGAAATAGCATGTGAAGAATTATCTAGTGGGAATGTAATTGTATATCCCACAGAAACCATATATGGATTTGGATGTGATGCCACAAACGGCTCTGCTATAAATAAAATAAACAATATAAAAGACCGTATTGCGCCATTGAGTGTATTGGCACCAAATAAAGGCGTAACTAAAAAATGGATTAATCTTGATTTAAAAGAAAAAAAAGAGATAAGTAAAAAACTTGGCGGTCGAATGACTGTTATTGCACCAGCAATTAAATCAAATTTTCACCCATCAGTACTAGGGCCAGGAGATACAATAGGTATACGAATTCCAGATCACATACTTTGCAATAAACTTTCAAAACGATTTGGAAAACCCATTACAACCACAAGCGTGAATATTTCTGGTAACCCCCCAATGGTGAACCCTGATCAAATTTATAAACATTTCAAAAATAAAATAGGCTTAATTATTGATGAAGGAATCATTAACGGATATGGCTCGAAAATTTACGTTTATGAAAAAGGTAAATTTAGGAAAATACGTTAATGAGGAATCTAGTTATCCTCATGTATTTACGCCTTGTATTTAGCCAAAACATCTCATTTAGTGTTGGCGAAACACTCACATACGATGCATTTATTTCAGGTATACCAGCAGGGAGTGGAGAGTTAAAAGTATGTGATATAGATACGATATCTAATTTACCGGTATATCATGTACAGTTTAGAGCTTGGACAACTGGTTTTACGAAAAAACTATATCCTTTAGATGATAAAATAAATATTTGGTTAGATCAAGAATCATTGAACACAATTAAAGTAATAAAGAAAATTAAACAAGGTAGCTATAAAAAAAATTCTATATCTCATCTAAATCACTCCGAGGGATGGGCTATAGTTGATGGTGATTCTATACCAATACCCACCGGAACTCAATCTCCTTATGCACTATTTTATTTATTTAGAAATAAAAATTTATTTAGTCTTGATAAAAGTATTTTCCCTACAATTGATGGAAAAAAGATTGAAAATCTAACTTTCAGTTTTGTTCCAAACCAGAGGACTAATGTGCCATTCGGTTCCTTCATATCAAATAAATTGGAACCCTCGCATACTCAGGGGAAAAAGTTTAAAAATAAAGGAGAGATGTCAATCTGGTTCTCAGACAACTCAGTGCAAATACCCATAAAAATTTTGTTAAGATTAAAGTATGGATCCCTAGAACTCAGATTAAAAGATTATACTAATTGATCAATCTAGATATATCATTGAAAATAACGGTAAACATAAGAACTAACAAAAATGTCATGCCAACTTGTTGAATGACCATCCTTGATTTTAAAGTAAGAGGTTTTTTGATAATTGCTTCAATTAGAATTATGAATATATGACCGCCATCTAAACCAGGAATAGGTAAAATATTTAGGAATGCTAGATTGACACTTATTAAAGCCATGAAAGAAAGTAGTGGAATCCATCCTTGGTTAGCTGTCTCACCAGCAATTTGAGCAATCATAATAGGACCTCCTAAATCTGAAACAGATGCTATTCCACTAAACAACATTTGAAGACTCATCGTAATCATACCTAGGCTATTCAGAGTAGCTGACATTCCTGAATTGATTGCATTTAAAAATGAAATTTTTGAATAAACAAATTCTGGTGTGATACCTATAACCCCTAAAGTATCTATACCATTTAATGAATTAGGAACAGTGATCGAACTGGTCGTTATTTCTAAATCGTAATTTAAATTACCTCTCTCCATGCTTAAGGAAATAGGGGTATTTGGCTTACTATGAATAACCTCTGTTAAGTCATCCCAAGTATCTACATTCAAACCATTAATGGCAACAATTCTGTCTCCTGATAATATTCCAGCCTGTTCAGCTGGCATTTCAGGCCTAACTTCAGATATCACAGGCTCATTTATTAATTTGGCTTCCCCTTGTGAATACGATATTATGGAAAATAAAAAAAATGCCGTAACCATATTCATTATAACTCCAGCAGAAAGAACCCACAGTTTAGAAATAGTGGTTTTAGACATAAACTCATCAGGCCTGTTAGTAACAGTTGTGTCCATACTTTCATCGATCATTCCAGCCATTTTCACATATCCACCTAGAGGAATAAGCGCCAAAACATATTCAGTATTGGAACTATTAATTTCAGAATTATTTAGCTTATACCTAAAAATGGGAGCCCATTTAATTTTCCCATCGATCAATCTAAAAAAATAAATACAGAAATATCTCCCCTTTTCATTTGTATCTAATGAAATAAATCTAGGGGGAAATCCTATTGAAAATTTTTCAACTCTTATTCCTACCGAACGAGCTGCTAAAAAATGTCCAAGCTCATGAACAAAAATGAGAACTCCAAGAACAAATAATGTCGACCAAAGAAAAATCATAAGAAAGTTATTTTACACTCAAAATTACGATAAAAACCTAATGTTTTTCCAAACCATTAAAAATTAAAAACAATTTTGCGAACCCAAATATCTAAATTCCTTAAATCATCCAAGCTGGGATGCTCTATCCAATCGTGAGATTCCATTACTGATTTATTTATTTTATAAATATCCAAAAATGCTATTTCATTATTTAGAAAGCGAAAAACTGAATAGTCATTAGCTAAGTTAAGTGCAGCCGGCATTGTCCCTAAATCCTCAAGGGATTTGAAAGCTAAGGAAATACAGGGGAATTTCTCTAAATCAGGCTCTTGAAATGTTAGCTTACCACAAGAAAAAAAATCTAACCTCTCCCAAGGAGCTTTTAAATGCCTTGGGTAAGTAAGAGCATATTGTATGGGGACTTTCATATCTGGAACACCTAACTGAGCTTTAATTGCACCATCTTTAAATTCAATCATCGAGTGTATAATTGACTGCGGATGTACGACAACCTTAATATCTGATGGTGAAAACCCAAATAACCAAAATGCTTCAATCACTTCAAAACCTTTATTCATCATAGTAGCACTATCTATTGTGATTTTTTCCCCCATTTCCCAATTAGGATGATTTAAAGCTTCTTTTTTTGTAATATCTTTAAAATCTTCAATAGACCTTTCTCTAAATGGACCCCCACTAGCTGTAATTATCAGACTATCTATATCTTCTTTATCCTCACCGATAATGCATTGCCATATCGCAGAGTGCTCACTATCGACTGGAAATAACTTTGCACCAGTCTTTTTCATTTCTATTTTAATAATTTCTCCAGCCATTACCAGACTTTCTTTATTCGATAATGCAACATTCACCCCTGCTTTAATTGCATTCAATGTAGGTTCCATCCCACTTGCCCCTACCAATCCATTTAACATAAGATCAATATCATCTCTGGATGATAAATCTAAAAGTCCCTCTCTACCGTTTAAGATTTCAATAGAATCAGAAAGAAAAAAAGTTTTAATTTTTTCGTAAGCTTTTTGATCAACTATTGCTACTGCTTTTGGCTTAAACTTTTTTATTTGTTTAATTAATAAATCAGCATTTCCAAATGCTGATAAATATTTTACTTTAATTTTATCATCAAGTTGCTCAACAACTTTTAGAGTAGTTACGCCAATTGAACCAGTTGACCCTAAAATTGAAATGTGTTTCATTGTCTAAAATTCTTTTTGTATAAAGAATGAAAGAAGTGATCTCTCATGATGAATTTTAAGCCCAAAGCCTCCAAAGAAGCCATAAAAAGGCCTTAATAGATCTATGAATAGATAGTTATTTTGCCCTTCAAAATTATTTTTCTCTTGGAAATCGTTGTAGTCTACTGAAAAAAAATTTATCCCTAAACCAAAGCGAATAAAAGAGAGCTTCTTAGAGATCCATCTTGAGGATTCATAAGTAATTGATTTTAACCTAAATTTTTCATGAACATTTAAATCTACTCTTTGAATATTAAATACAAATTCTTTTATCCTTTGGCCTCCAAATAAATACTGCAAACCTGAACCTATTACTTGTATTTGATTTTTTTTTGTTGAAAATCCATAAACCTTTCCTGAGAGTATAAGATTATTGCTGATTTTAACTGCAATATCAGCATCTGGTAGAATCCATGGTTGCCCTTGAAAAAACTTTGTCGGTAGTGAATAACCCAGAGATATTAGAATGCGCATTTTATCATAGGGTCGAAAAGGAACAGTTCTACTTATCCATAAAGATGAATAATTAAACACATTCTGGTATTGGGATTTTGAATTTGATTCAAATTCAAAATCACTACCTTGAGCTAAAACAAAACAGTTCAAAAATATTAAAATGACCAAACACTTTAACAATATTCAAATAATTCCTCTTTGCGATGATTTAATAAAATTTAAAATTTGATCTCGAAGATTAGATTGCTCTAACTCTAGCTCTATTTTTTTAATTGCGTGATTTCTATTTAATCCAGAGCGAAAATAAATCGAATAAATCTTTTTTATATTTTTTCGATCTTCAGTAGAAAACCCCCTTCTTTTGAGACCTATTCTATTTATGCCTTGGAAAGATAAAGGCTGGTTCGCCACCAAAATAAATGGTGGAACATCTTGAGTCACTTTAAAACCTGCGCCAACAAAAGCATGATCACCAATTCTACAAAATTGATGTATTAAGGTACCACCCCCCAATGATACCCAGTTACCAATAGTTACATGTCCACCCATTGTTGACATATTTGCCAAAATGACATTATCTCCTAAAATGCAATCATGTGCGACATGCACATAAGCCATCAGCAGGCATTTAGAACCAACTTCTGTTTTCCCAAGAGCTTTAGTACCACGATTAATTGTTACACATTCACGAATAGTTGTATAATCCCCTATTATTGTTTGTGTTTCTTCTCCTTGGAATTTTAAATCTTGAGGGACCTCCCCAATTGAACAGGAATGAAAAACCTTACAAGATTTCCCTATCTTGGTGAAAGATGATATCGTGACATGATTACCTATTTGGGTACCATCATTAATTTCAACGTATTCTTCTATTACACTATAAGGACCAACAATTACATTTGATCCAAGGTTTGCGTTCTTATTTAGAATAGCAGTCGGGTGAATTTTTGTTGAAATTTCAAGCCCCTGTTCTGTCAACTATATTTGCTGATACGAATCCGCTTGATGAAAGTACGCCACCAACGAAACACTGTCCTTTAAATCTGCAAATATTTAATTTCCTCTTTTCAATTGTAACTTCAACCTTTAATTGATCACCAGGAACTACAGGAACCCTAAACCTTGCTCCATCAATGGCTGATATAAACGCATTCTTTTGCAGTGGATCTTCTATAGTATTCAATAACAAGAATGCACCAGCCTGGGCTATACATTCTATAGAATAAACTGCAGGCATTACTGGTTGTCCTGGAAAATGGCCTTGAAAATATGGTTCATTAATTGAAATGTTTTTTAAAGCAATAACTGATTCTCCTGGTATTAACGATTCTATTCTATCGATTAATAAAAAAGGGTACCTATGAGGCAATATTTGATGAATATCAGTTAGTGAGAACTCTGTCTGCTTTTTAAAATTTTTCATGTAGCAATATTCTTTGTTATTTCTGACAATTCTTTTTTATACTCTTTTTTTAACTTTTTTACAAACTCCACATTGCTCGCATGGCCTGCTCTTGCTGCTGTTACATGCCCTTGAATAGGAACACCTAATAGAGCTAAATCTCCAATAAGGTCGAGAGTCTTGTGTCTTACGGGTTCATTTTTATATCTCAGAATTTTACCATTCAATATCCCATTACTCCCATTCATAATATTATGATTTATCCCAAACAAGCGTTTTATTCGGTTAATTTCATCTTCATTAATATCTTTATCTACAATAACTACTGCATTGGATAGACTACCTCCTTTTATTAGTCCAGACTCTTTTAGCATTTCAACTTCACTTAAAAAGCAAAAAGTCCTAGCTGGAGCAACCTCAACCGCAAAGTCTTCTTCCATGTTATAAATTGCTTCATATTGAGTGCCTAAAGCAGGTAAGGGATATTCTACCATAAAAGTTATGCGAAATCTATCTGATGGGATAACATGAATATCGATATCGCGATATGGGTCTGTGTAATTAACAGCTCTTGTAATTTCTAAAATCTTACGCTTTTCATCTTGTTCTTTTATTCCAGATTTTAAAAGAGCATCTACAAAATCTTTTGCACTACCATCCATAACCGGTGTTTCTTTGCCAGTAAGCTCAATCAAAACATTATCGAGGCGTAAACCACTTACCGCTGCGAGAGCATGTTCAACTGTGTGAATTCTTACATCATTTTCTTCAATTGTTGTTCCTCGGGAGATATCAACTACATGCTCAATATCAGCTTTTATTTCTGGGCAACCAGGTATATCAGATCTTACAAACCTAATCCCAAAATTCTCTTCAGCAGCATGAAAAGAGATTGAAGTCTCTACTCCAGTATGCAACCCCACCCCTTTACATGAGGAGCTCGCTAAAATTGTTCTTTGGTTTCTTTCCATATCTTAAATTTACATCTCCTTGTTGATTCTTATCAATTTCTGGAAAGCCTTATAGACTTTCCCTATCTTGTTTAAGAAAGCTTCTCGTTTATGATATTCTCTTATTTTAATTGCTGGATACCCAGCATAAAACTCTCCTCCTTTAAGTGACTTGGTAACACCAGATTTAGCAGCAACGATCGACTTATCGCCAATTTTAACATGTGGTGCAACTCCTGATTGCCCTCCAAAAGAGCAGTAGTTACCTATGGTCGCGCTGCCTGCGATACCAACTTGGCCTGTAATATAACATCCCTTACCAATAACTACATTATGAGCAATATGGACCAAATTATCAATTTTTGTCATTTCACCGATCTTAGTGGAACCAATAGTTGCTCGATCAATTGATGAATTAGAACCAATTTCGACATCGTCGCCAATAATAACATTACCAGTTTGAGGAATTTTTTTATTAATACCCTGGTCTGTAACGAACCCAAACCCGTCGGAACCAATTACAGTTCCACTATGAACAATAGCTCGATCCCCAATAATTGTATCGTTATAAATCGTTACATTAGGATAAATTTTTGAAGATTCTCCTATTTCAACCCTGGAGCCAACGTAAACATTTGATCCTATCCAGCTATTTTTACGAATAACAGCTCCTTTTGAAACTACTGCTCCAGGCTCAAGTATAACTTTTTGAGCTACTTTAGATTGTGGATGAATGGATGCATTTTCTTTTAAATCTAAATCAGGTTCAGGGTCAGTATAAAATAATTCTAAAGTTTTTGCTATAGCTAGTTGTGGGTTAGTGACAATTATTCCGCTTTCCCCGCTTAGCTGATCTTTATCTGAAACAAAAACTGCTGAAGCTTGTGTCTTATTTAAATACTTTTTGTATTTTGGATTACCAATAAATGAAATAGTTCCCACAATCCCATTTTGTATTTCAGAAACTCCTCTTATCAATAAATCCGAATCACCAATTACCTCACCATTTACAATTTTGGCTATCTCACTAAGAGTAAATTGCACTTTAAATTATTTTGATGAGCTTATGGAGCCAAGCTCATGCAATACATCGTCCGTAAGATCAAATTTAGGCTTATAATACAAAATTGCAACTGACGCATCCATTATGTAGTCGTAACCTCCAGCTATTGCTACTTTATCTACTGCTTTTTTCACTTTAGCTAAAATATCATATTCCAGTTGCGCTTGTTTTCTCATTAACTCACCCTGAGGACCAATTTTTTCCGCTTGATAATTTTGCGCTTGTTTTTCCATTTCTTCAATTTCTTGCTTAATGCTTGCCCCTTTATCAAGGGCCATTAATCTTTTTACCTCATATTCTTGTTTAAGACTATCCATTTTAATTACCATTTGGTCAAATGTATATTGAACTTTTCTGTACTCTAATTGTAACTGCGATTCAGCTTCTTTAAACTCATCGTACTCTGTTCGAATTCTTTCGGAAAGAATGTAACCAATTTTTAATTGAGCACTTAACTCTCCTGTCAAACCTAGCATAACAGTCAAAATAATCAATACCCGAGATGATGTTTCCACTATTTTCTCCTTATTATTTAAAATTGTTGCCCGAACGTAATCGTTGTTTTCCAACGACCAATTTTTTCACCATTATCTGCGTGGTCAAATCCATAACCCATATCAAAACCTAACATACCAATCATCGGCATAAAAAACCTTATCCCCGCCCCAGCAGATCTTTTCAGATCCAATGGCCCTTGGCGTGGGTAATCAAATTTTTCCATTAAAAATGGAGAGGCCCAGACATTACCCATTTCTGCAAAAATAAGACCATAAACAACCGGGTTTTCAGAAAAAGGAATCCTAAACTCTGTATTTATCATTATCATTGCATCTCCCCCAATTGGGCTACCTGAATTGGTTAAGGGACCAACTCGATTATCATCATACCCACGTAACGGATTACCATAAGGGATGCCATTCCCACCCATAATAAACCTTTCGTCAAATGGTATAATAGATCTGCTATTATCATTTGAAGGCAACGGTTTAATTACACCTAATTTAATAGAACTCTTTAACACAAATTTCCAGAATGTAGGTGTATAATACTCTAGATTCAATATATGCTTATGAAAATCTTCATTCCCTCCTAAGAAGCCACCTGAAAATGTTGTTTTAAGAGAAAAAACAGATCCTAAAGTTGTAAACTCTGGTCTATCCCTGCTGTCTCTTCTAATTGTTTGAGTAATGTTTATTCCATCTGTTTTTTGCATCCCATTTACATACCGATCTAAATCTTCTTGAGTACCTTCATAGGTTTTCCTAACAGTTTGAATAGACCAAGTCCCTCTAAAAAAATCATCAGGCCATTTAAATATTCTACCCCAGGTTATTGACCCCCCTGCCAAAGTGAGATTCAATGGAGAATAATACATAGAAGAACTGCCACGAAATGTATAAAAGATCGAACCTCCTAATAAATTTTTTGTGTCATTTACCATAGGGTCAGTAAAACTTAAGCTAGCAGATTTATATTTTGAGGGAGTGGTATTACCATACACACTATAGTTAGTTCCTACATTGAAACTAACATTCAAACTTTGTCCCTTGCCTCTAAAGTTAGGTAACGCCAGTCCTCCGCCACCCATAACTCCATAGGTTTGAGTGAAGCCCATATTTGCATTCGCCTGTCCTGCGGGCTTTTCTTCAACAGTTATTTCAATATCTACATGGTCTTCATCAACAGGAACTACGTCAGGAATTACATTGGAGAAAAAATTTAACAACCAGACCTCTCGCTGACTCCGAATTAATCTATCTCGATTAAACACATCTCCAGGGAAAATTCTTAGTTGTCGACGGATCACATTCTCTCTAGTCCTCGTATTACCTAAAATTGCAATATGATTTACATATACTTTATGGTTTTCTGTGATCACAAAATGCACATCGAGAGAATCAACACCCACTGGTGTCATTTTAGGCTCAATTCTACTCCATATGTAGCCCCGATCCATATATAGGCCTTGGACGCGGTCGAAAACAGCTAGATTGAAATCTTCTTCACTATATTTATCCCCTTTTTTAATAGAGAGGACTTTGTTCAATATTTCTTTTTCAAAAAGAGTTTGCCCTTCCCATGTGAAATTTCTGTAATTGTACTTTGGGCCTTCAGAAATCTTTGCAACAAGGTTCATTTTTCTTTTTTTTACATCATATATAATGGTATCATTTGTTATTTTGAAATCCCTGTAGCCTTTATTTCTGTAGAAAGCTTCAATAAGAGATAAGTCCTCCTTGTATTTTTTTTCATCAAAAGAACTCCTCCAGAATAAGTACCATCTTTGTTGTTTAACTTCTTTCATTTTTAAACGTAACCGAAAATCAGAAAAGTCTTTATTACCATCAAAAATAATTTTCCCGATTTTAACCTTTGTATTCTCTTTTATATTAAAGATCACATCCTTTACCAACTCTCTAGACCTTCTACTTTTTGACTTTGATTGGCTCTTAGGATCTATCAATTCCCATGAAATCTCAGAATTCAGATATCCTTTATCAGAATATAATTCTTTCATTCTCTTCAAAGTTTCATTAATAGTATTGGGCCTAATACGTTGGCCCTGTATTAAATCAATTTCGTCATTGAATTTCTTATCTTTTATTTTTTTATTCCCCTCAAAATATATTTCTCCAAGAATAGGATTTTCCTTCACAATAATGGTTATGCTTAATCCATCAGAATCCTCTTTGTCATAACGTATCTGTATATCTTCAAAAAGCCCCAGATTCCAAAGTCGTTTGATTGCTCTTTGAAATTCTGTTGCCTTGATAGTAAGTCCCTCACGAAGTCCAGAAGTAAATAGTATTGTGTTTGAAGAGGCTATTATATTCCCTTCAATTTCTACATTAGATAATTTTATTTCTTGACTTTGTTGACTAAATGCTATCGATATAAAAACAATTAAAATTAACTTTGAAAAATTCATTAAGAAACCTGTTCGCTCACTTTACCAAATCTCCTCTCGCGTGATTGATAATCTAAAATTGCGTTCATTAACTGACTTTCTCTAAAGTCAGGCCAGTAGGTTTCTGTTAAATAAATTTCTGAATATGCTATCTGCCACAACAAAAAATTGCTCAACCTGTTTTCTCCACTAGTTCTTATCAATAAATCTGGATCTGGCATAGGATAGGTAGATAATTTTTGTCCAAAAATTTCTTCATTTATGTTCCTTAAGTTTAGCTTTCCATCTTTTACTTGTCTTGAAATAGATCTCACTGCATCGACCATCTCTTTCCTACTTCCGTAACTCAATGCCAGACAAAGATTAAGTCCTATATTTTTTTTTGTGAGGTTAACACCATTTATTATTTCTTTTCTTGTTTGAATAGGAAGTTGTTTAATATTTCCAATCGTAGTGAACCTTACATTATTATTATGCAGATCTTTAATTTCAGAGTTAATTGTTTTTAATAACAACCGCATTAATGCACCAACTTCTTTTTTTGGTCTGTTCCAATTTTCTGTTGAAAATGTATAAAGTGTCAGATGCTTTACTCCAATTTCTCCGCAAATCCTAGTGATCTCCCTTACAGAATTGATGCCTTCTTTGTGGCCTGCCAACCTCGGTAAAAGTTTCGACTTTGCCCATCTTCCATTCCCATCCATAATAATTGCAATATGAGATGGAATTTGGCCTTCTAAAACTATTTCTCTAAGAGATTTTACCATTATAAACTGAAAAAACAAGTAAAATTAAGGAAAGCGGTTACTGTATACAACCTTGATGAATTATAAATATAAAAAATGTCTGAATAAGAGATTCAATAGATTATGTTTAAAATGAATCAGTCTAACGAATATAAAATAGATTTTGCGATTTTTTCAAAAATTTTTCCTGCTGGAGAATTAGGATATTTCTCAAAAATTGGCAAACCTTCATCTGTAGAGTCACTGATATCCTTTAAAATTGGTATTTTTCCTAGCAGAGGAACGCCTAACCTTTCACTTTCTTTCTCCCCGCCACCAGTTTTAAAAAGGTCCATTTCAATTGTAAAAGTCCCATCATCATTAATAGGGATTCTCTTACCCTCTATAGTAATAGAGGTTGAAGAAAAATTATTAATTTCTCCATTTATAACAAAACCAGACATGTTTTCTACAACCCCAAGTATAGGAGTGTTTACTTTCTTAAACATATCAGCACCCTTTCGAACATCAGCCAAAGCAATATCTTGGGGAGTTGTGACAATCACTGCGCCCGAAATTTTAAGTTTTTGGGTTAATGTAAGTTGCACATCTCCTGTACCTGGAGGCAGATCTAGGATCATAATATCTAGATCTCCCCACTCAACATCCTGAAAAAATTGTTCGGTCATTCGTGCAACTAGAGGGCCTCTCCAAATAGTGGGTGAATTATTTCCACTTATAAAACCAAAACTCATTATATCCATACCAAGATGGTTAATTGGGATCAATTTTTTTTCTGGTGTCATTTTTGGTTCTTCATTACAACCAAGAATGATTGGAAGCGAGGGGCCATAAATATCAAGATCTAACAAACCTACTTTATTTACATCATTTTTTAAGGCACAAGCTAAATTAGCCGCAACAGTTGACTTTCCAACTCCTCCTTTACCGCTAGCAACAGCAACAATATGTTTAACATTGGCCAATGTTTGACTGACAGGTTGAGGCGAGTTCAACTTAGGGTTTTCAACACTTGGTCCTCCTTCAGACATTTGAATAATAATTTTTTTAGATAGATTAGATAACGCATCCTCGACTAATTTTTTAGTCTGTTCTTTTTTGTCAACATTCTGTGTTAAGATATTCAATTCTATAACAATACTCTGATCCGAAATAGAAATATCTTTAACCATACCGAAAGACACAATATCTCTTTCAAAACCAGGATACTTTACTGTTTTTAATATTTTTAATATGTTTTCTTTTGTCATAATGAGTTATAAAAAAAACGACTACAAAATTGTAGTCGTTTTTTTGTAAGAGTTCACATTTTATTTAGCCGGTGTATTCCTGTCCAAACCATTCATAATTTATTTTGATGAAACTATTCCACTCATCAGGGACTTCACTTTCTTCAAAAATCGCCTCTACTGGACACTCAGGTTCGCAAGCACCACAATCGATACATTCTTCAGGATCAATGTAAAGTTGCTTCCCCTCAGGATCAAATCCATCAGCTTTTGCTTCCTCTCCGGCACCAGTTTTATCATCAGGCCCATGAATACAATCAACGGGGCAAACCTCTACGCAGGCAGTATCGCAAGTACTTACACATGGTTCGCATATTATATAAGTCATTTTTTCTCCCTAACTTTTTTGTTTTAACAGCATTATAATTTAATGGGTTAAGAGAATGGGTTAAAAAGGTTTTGATATAAAATTATTTTAATTAAAATGCCAGTGCTCCCATAGGATCCCATGGCTCTAACTTCACAGGGTTTGCTTTATTATACAACTCAATTAATTTTTCATCCAGAAAAGACTTATGCACCACCACCTCATAATTGAACTCATCAAACCATCTATCAGACATGATCTGGTAACCTTTGTCCCCTGCTTTATTTCCCCAACTATTTTCGACACGCCATTTTAATGATCTGCCACTCGCATCTAAATCTACGCCTGTGAATAACATCGCATGCGTCATCTGGCTATCTCCATATTCCAAACGTGCACCTTTATCCATACTGAATGTAGTATCGTAAAAAGATTCAAACTCAAAAAGATTTAAACTCATAATGCCAAGATCTCTATGATAATACTTATTGACATCACAACCAAACCACACAGGATTATTGTTTTTTATTGATTTAATAACTGCTTTTTTCATCTTTGAGGTTTCTACATTTAGATATCGTATAGGTCTTCCCTCAATCACATTTCCCAAAAACTTCACAGTATAAATCGTATCATATTTTTTATCTGACATAGGGCAATTGATTAAACATACATATTCATCAAGGTTTAGACCTATATGGTCTCTATAAAATGTTTTAGGGGTTAATTCTTCAAATCTGGTAAAATTATCTTTTTTGTCCCTGAATTGCCATGTGAAAGACTCTGGTGGAGTCCCCAGATGTATAGTTAACAATTTATATATAGTCCCCAGCATGTCTCTTTTCATTTCTTGAAGGTCTACGTTTGAGGCCCCAACACTCTTTTCAGAACGAAGTTTTCTAGCAAATTCTCTAAGCTTTCTAGTAATGATTTTATTCATAAACATAGACTTAGATGAAGAAAACGATTCAGGCATTTCAGATTGTGGAAGGACTCCATATTTGTTTACCAAATTAACCCACATATCCCATTGACCACCATCCTGGATTGGGTTATCCAACAAATGCATTATAATTCTACTGTTCCGGGGTTTAGTTGTTGTTTCTAGAATTGATTCAAGAAAATAATTAGCTTTTTCCAACTTATCCCAAAACATGAAATAACTTTGTGAAAATTGAAAATCTTTAAGGTTATATTTTCGACCTAAATAAATCCTAAACAAATTTAGCCCTGCAAAACCCCAGCACCTACCACTCGACTTTTGGTTTGTTGCCTGCATCTCCCCATCTATTATGTTTGAGAAGGTATGGTCTATCCTTCTAAACTGATCCCAATCCATTGTTAGCTCAGTTATTTCGTTCCTTATTGCGGCATTTCGTGCAACTTTTAACTTCTCATCACGAAGAGTGTTTTTTTTAAACTTGCTAATAGTCCCAATCTTTAAGTTATTCATTATGACTCCAAGGTTTGTTTTTATACTTTAATTTCGTTTATTTTTATTTTAGAAGATTAATACATACTCATGATCCCTAGCATTATTACTATAAAATAAACCAATAAGTTTGCAGCTCCGCTGTAATCTTTCGCAATACGTTGTCCAGTAAAAAGAATGATAACCGTCAAAGAGAGGATCAACAAACCATTAAATATCCATTCTGTATCTTTAAAGGTCACTGCAAAATAAATACCATAAGCACAGGATAATCCACCGATTAATTCTAAAACAGTTATAGCAGAAAGAGATAACGGAGCAACGCGGTTCAATGGAGTCTTAGAAAATTGAGATCGAAAAAATTCTAAATTTTCTTCGCGATTAATTATTTTATCAAAGCCCGATTGAATAAACGTAATCGCCATAATTAGTCCAATTAGTATCTGGCATAGTACCAGTGGGTCTTTAAACTTTACGCCAAATAATTCTATACGGCCCTCAGGGTATTTGATTTCTACGTAATCAAATCCAGTTGTTTTTGTAGAATCATTAATATTTTGTGATAAAACTATCGATAAGCTCACAAAGTACAGTATAAACACAATTTTCAGTGGATGTTTCATTTTATTTCATCCTTATTTATTAATTCTATTATTTTTTCTTTAACCATATCACGTATTTCATCAACGCTGAGACCTTCATATTGTTTTTTATTAATTGGTTTTCCAAATCTTGTTATTAATACCCCAGGCTTAAGCCGCCAATCTGTTTTCTTTTTTGCTTTAAATGCACCAATTAAACCAATAGGAATAATAGTAGCACCAGTATTGCTTGCCAAATGGAATGGACCTTTTTTGAAATCACCAATCTCCCCTGTAAAAGTACGAGTGCCTTCTGGAGCAATAATAATTGAAATGCCTTTATTAATTGCTTTCTCTGCTTTATTAAGTGCATTTATGGCTTTTTTTATTTTTGTCCTTACTATTGGAATTGCACCATACTTCCTTCCAACTGTACCCCAAATAGGCCATTTAAATTGTTCTAAAGCTCCAACTACTGTAACGTAATGCCCGAGGAAGGCACCAACCATAAATTGATCAAATAAAGAAACATGATTAAACATATATAAATACGGTCCTCCATCTATTATTGGAGCTTTACCTTCTTTCTTTAACCATTGACCGGCAAAAAAGCATGCACACCAACACCATATGCGTAACAAAAAATAGAAATATTTTTTGGGAACTAGGTAAAGAGAAAAAAACAGAAAAACCAATGATAATAGCATATAAAAAATCCAAACTGGCCATATGATTAGTGAAGCGATAGTCTTATACATTCCAACCTTGTTTTTTTATTAGATCAAATATTTTATGATTTGCTTTTGAAAATGCAAAACGACCTATTTCTGTTGGCTTTATCCATCTATTTTCATTTTCTGTTCGAAGTTTTTCCATATTTTCTTTACAATGATACACGTGGAATGTAATAGAAAAATGACTATAAGTATGTTCAACTGATCCAATTTTTTTTACAATTGTGGGAATTCCCCCAAATTTTTTTTTAATATTTACTTTAAGGTTATTTTTTTTTGACCTATCATCTTTTAGTTTAAGATTTGGAATTTCCCACAACTCTCCAAGCATAGATTTATTATTTCTTTTTTGAATGATAAATCGATTTTTTCTCCATAGTATGCATCCAACTAATATTAGATGAGGTTTCGGGCTTCTAATTTCTTTTTGGGGGTATCGACTTTGAAATCCACGGAAGTTTGCTTTGCAGTTAAGTTTTAAAGGACATACATGGCATTTTGGATTCACTGGCCTACATACAAGAGCTCCGAGTTCCATAATAGCCTGATTAAAAATACTTGGGTTATTTCTAAGAATTTGTCTTTTTAAAAAATTGTTTATGACTTTTAAATTATAAGGTGACACTTTTCTTAACGCTAAAAATCGACTCATAACACGCTTTACATTACCATCAATTGCAACATGAGAAATACCAAAAGCAATTGATAATACAGCACCAGCTGTATAATCACCCACCCCAGGCAGGGATTTAAATAAATTAAAATCATTAGGTATTTTACCATTATATACATTCGAAACAATTTTTGTCGCTTTATGAAAGTTCCTGCATCTTGCATAATAACCGAGCCCTTGCCAAAGGATTAGTAAATCGGATAATTCTGACTTAGCTACATCTTTTATTGTGGGAAAAGTTTTTACCCATTTTTTATAATATGGAATCATTGTTTCAACTTTTGTCTGCTGTAACATAATCTCAGACAGCCAAATTTTATATGGATCTTTTGTATTCCTAAATGGAAGATTGCGTTTATTTTTTTGGTACCATTTAATTAGTTTTTTTATTTCTAAATTAGATTTCATATTTTTTTTTCGATCTTACTATTAAGGTAAAAGTATTAATCGCGCTGCATGTTTTTTATATATGTTTAAAGTTGAACTATCCATTTTTTCTGTGGTCATTTTATGACCTATTATATTCCAATGGTTTAGTTTTAAAGGCCCTATCTTATACCATTGCCCCGGTATTAAGACTTCATTTTTTGCCAAGGGGGTTATTGGATCCTCACCATTTATCCCTGTTGTAGGTCCAGCCATAGAACATGTGTTTACTAAACCATCATTTTCAAACCACGAAGAATCCGTTTCAGTACCATCCTCCCAGTAGCCTGAATGGGATCCTATAATTTTTGCCCTAGCCCTCACTAATAAAGGAGTACTACTTAAAGGAGAGTGGAAGAAGTCTTTTTTGTTTTTTCCCGTAATTGATGTTGATATTGAAAAATAAAAAATATCGGCACTTGCGCTTGCGTAATTATTAATTTCTTTAGCACCATCTAAGCTTACATCCCAGCTGCTGATATTTTTTGTTCCCCATATTGGATTAGAACGTAATCTACTAACATAACTGCTCCATGATTCAGTTGAACCCCTTACAAAATGCCAATGATCAAGGTCAAAATCATAAAATCTTGTACCCAAAACACCAGCTAGACCAATAAAGTATTGTATAAAAGGAAAAGTGTTTGTAACCATATCAGAAACTGTAGTACCGTTGTGAGGTGTTGAAATCGTAGTAATGCTACGTATCCAACCTTTGTTTTCTTTACCAAGCAACGGAGATTCCTCTAGTATCTTACCTTCAAAATCTTCATAAAAGAAATTATCTAATAAATACTGCAAAACCCTAGCTGTTTGCCCACCCATACTGTGCCCAATTAAATGTACAGGATTATTTTCATTCCACTCCGGGTATAGGCCTTGATAATATTTTTTCTCAGGTTTCTGGATTAAATTATATTTTTGACTATGAGCTTTACCATAATCTAAATGCCCTCCTTTTAATTGAGTATACACTTCAACTGCTCGATCCCGATTGGATGATACTGGTCCTATCGAAACTTCAAAAACAGTATACCCTTCTAACCTAAGAGTATCAGCAATATTTTCTTTTCCACCCCAATAATTATAATCCCCCATTTCTTCAGGTCCCCAACCCAAAAATCCATGTATGAGTACAATGGGATAATCATTACCCGCTTCCAAAAAAAGATGGTTAAATAGAATAATTAAAATAATTTTTCTAATCAAAATTTAACCTCTAGCTCTGCACCATGAATTAGAGATCCTAATCCATAAATGTAAGACCCATAAATTAATTTGATATCCTTTGTATCATAAATAAAGCCAAAACCACTTGCACCAAAGATGGTTCTCAAAAAATTTTTTTGTATATTATGATCAATTTTTTTTGTCGAAGTTCCCCATAAGAATTTGATTTCATTGGTAACATCCGCAATCCCACCAATAGATATATTTCTTGATATAAAATTTTTCCCTAATTCTCCATCTACAAAAACATTCATTGGTAGATATGATAACTTTTTTAGAATACTTAATGTAATATGAGGTTCTATCTCATCAACTATTTTTTCTGATTGAATTAATGTCTTCGCAATATTTTTTATTGCAAATCCAATAGTCATTTTTAATGGTTCAATAATAGCTTGGTTTCCTGCAGAGAAAATAACAGATGCTGTCTTATAATTGCTTAAGGCTGAGTAATAAATTGAAGTTGAAGCTCCAAATTGTAGGGGTCTATTTTTTAAAACAGATGAATAATTAATTTTCAACCACGTATCACTAGAATGATAAACAGATGTCGGATTTGCATCAATGTCATACCCGTCAAAAGAACCATAATTTATGTACCGCAAATCAAAACTAGTGGCACTCTTTCTCCTCGGGAAGTTTATACCAAAAGATTGACTAGTAATTCCTGCAGGGTAACGTATAAATCCTGTGGAAAATTTTTCCGTATCAATAATTACAGACGGGTTTCTTTTTGATGAAATCAAAGAAGAAAATAAATATCCTGACCCACCTAGAGCCATTGTTAAAGGAGACGTGTAAGCATAAAAACTAGGTTTTACTGCCTTACAAAAAGATATAGTAAAAAAAACGATTATAAAATAAAATCGTGGACTTTTCATTGTGATAATCATTTTATATCAAACTTTGAGGATCTACATCAATATTGATTTTATTTTTCCCAATTTTACTTAGAATTTTTGATCCCTTAAAATTAATTGAAATAAATTCATTTAGTTTTCTACCGTTTCTATCAAACTTTTTAGATGACTTGAATAGAATCTGAAATCGATATTGATTATTCAACTTTTCTAAATAACATGGTGCAGGACCCAATATCTCTAAACCTTTATACTTGTTTATTAAAGACGAAAAAATAAATTCTGAAAATTTTTCAACAGAATTTAAATCTAGCCCTAAGATTTCAATTTTTGATATCCAACTATATGGTGGGTAATTCAGTTCTTTCCTTTCAGCTAAAACGATTTCATAATAATCTTTGAGATTTAAATCAGAAGCACACTTTATAACTGAATTATTTGGCACATATGTTTGAATAACAACCTCTCCGGGTTTATCTTTTCTACCAGCTCTTCCTGCAGCTTGGTAAATCAATTGAAATACCCGTTCCCCAGTACGAAAATCCGGTAAATGAAGGCCTAAGTCCGAATTAATTATTCCAACCAGAGTAGCGTTTGGAAAATCTAAACCTTTGGCTATCATTTGGGTTCCAATGAGTATATCAATTTTCCCATTTGAAAAATCTTCAATGACCGAGGTCAAATGTGATGTATTTTTTGAAGTATCAGTATCTAGTCTTACCACGTAAGCATTGGGAAATGTTTCTTTTATTAGAGATTCTACACGTTGAATACCTGTACCAGCATATTTTATTAGCGAGCTATTACATGCTGGACAAGACTTAGGTTTTTCTTTTTTTGTTAAACCACAATAGTGACATCTCAAACTTGATCCTTTTTGATGATAAATAAGAGATACCTTACAAGAATTACAAGTTAAAACTTGTCCACAATCTGAACATCTAACTATTGTAGAATATCCTCTTCTATTATGCAGAAGGATAATTTGTTCTTTTTTATTAAGTCTTTCTTCAATTTTATCTTGTAATAGCCCTGAAAAAATTACCCCATACTTCCCAGATTCCTCTTGATTTAAAAGCATATCCTGAATAAACACCTTTGGATATTGAGCTTTACCAAAGCGTTTATGAAGATACAGATATTCAAACTTTCCTTGAATATGATTTTGGTAACTTTCTAGACTTGGCGTTGCACTAGACAGTAAAACTGTTGATTTTTCTATTGAAGCTCTCATAACTGCTACATCACGGGCGTGATATCTTGGAGCAGGAGCATTTTGTTTAAAGGACGATTCTTGTTCCTCATCAACAACAATTAAACCTATATTCTTCATCGGAACAAATATTGCACTCCTTGCTCCAATCACAATATTAAATGAACCATTGCATATTTCTTTCCAAGTCCAAGATCTTTGTGACTGGGTTAATTTTGAATGCCAAATAGCAACTTTATCTCCAAATTCTGCTTTAAATCTACCTGCGATTTGAGGAGTCAACGATATCTCTGGCAATAATATTATTGCATTTTTACCTATATTAAGACATTCTCGAACAGATTCAATATATATCTCAGTTTTTCCACTTCCAGTAACACCATGTAATAAAAACGGATCATATCTATCATAAGGCAGGGAAGAGACAATTTTATTTATCACTTCTAGCTGATTTTCATTAAATAAAATTTCTTTCCTATCTCCCTTCAAAAAAAAACCTGAATTATCCGGTAAAACTTGTTTCTTGGCTAGTTTAACAAATCCTTTGTTTTCTAAAGTCTTGCAAACAGTTAGAGGGTTTGCCATAACCTTTTTCAAAGAGGAAACTTTTACAGGATATTTATTATTAATTAACTTTTGCAAAATAAAAAATTGTTTTGGTGCTCGGTTTTCAAGTTCGATTAAATCTTTTTTATTCAGTTCTTGATTAACATCTACATACCATCTACTGGGGGGATTATATCCTAAGGAGAGATTTTTAGGAAGGACTACTTTTGCAACTTGTCCTTTTGGAGTAACATAATAATCGCTTAACCAATTAATCAAAGACCACAATTCGGAAGATAAAACAGGTTTTTCATCTAAAACCTCAGAAATAGACTTAATTTGACCTTTGTAATCTATTTCTTTTGAAAAAGAAGTAATTATGCCCTGCCGTTTCCGGCCTGATAATGGGGCAATTACTCTCGATCCTACAGAAAGAACACTTTGAAATTTACTTGGGATCTTATAAGAGAATATCTGAAAACTAGATATTGGAAAAGCGATGTCAGCATACATAACCTACGATTTTATAAGATACTATCAAAGGATTCCAACAAAAAACCTGACATATTTGGTATTTATTAAAAAAGTCTTAGATCTGTTTTATGGTAATTGTCATGCTTTTATTACATATACTTTTAAATCGCCATTTATATTTGAGCTTATTTTTATTGGAACATGATATATACCTAAAGCCCGTATCTGTTCATCCAAAAGAACGGAATTTCGATCAATACTTATATCTTTTTCTGCTAACGCTCTCTGAATATCTTTTGCAGTGACTGATCCAAACATTTTTTCATCTTCTCCAACCTGGGCTTCAATTGTGATTTCAGTTTTAGAAATCTTAGTAACTAAGTTATGATCAGCCGCGTTTTCACGTTTTTTCTTTATTTCAGAGATCTTTTTTCTTTCTTCTGAAACCGCTAAGTTCCGTTTTGATGCTCTCAAAGCCACTCCCTCAGGAATTAACTTATTCCTTGCAAAACCAGGCTTTACAGTGATTATATCCCCAGAGCGACCTAACCCTTTCATATCTTTTAATAAAATTACTTCCATTTTTCTTCTCCTTATATCCCTGATCTAATCGAGACCGCCTTCTATATATGGCATAAGAGCAATCGACCTTGCCCTACGTATTGCACGAACAACTTTTCTGTGCATTTTAGCACTAGTCCCGGTAACTCTTCTTGGCATAATCTTCCCTTGATCATTTATAAACCTCCTCAAAAGTTTTACATCTTTATAATCAATTTCAGTTATACCATTTTCTTTAAAAAAACAGTATTTCCTACGATGTTGTAGTGCCATTCTCAGCCTCCTCATTTTTCATATCAATTGGATCTTTTAATTCATCCTGGTTTTCTTTGGATTCTTCATTTTGTTCTTGATTAGCTTCAGTTTCATTTTTTTTGCTTTCTTGTTCCTCTTCTGTGTAAACCCCAGGTTCAGATTTTAGAACAACAGTCATATGACGTAAAACCTTATTGTTTAACTTCATCCAAGTGTCAAATTCTTTTAATTTATCTAAATCTCCACCGCTATATTGCAATAATATAAATATCCCATACTTTTGCTTCTCAATAGCATATGCAAGACGCTTTTTACTCCAGACACGATGGTTAATGACTTTAGAATTAGTTTTAGATAATTCTGATTCTATTTCTTTTTGAGATTGTTTTAATTTTTCATTTTCAAAATTTGGATTGATAATATATAGTGTTTCATAAAAACGCATTTTAACTCCTTATCGTTTATGCAATTAGTGGTGCAATTACTAGCGAGACCACGGACATTAGTTTTATTAATATATTCAAAGAAGGTCCAGATGTATCCTTCAACGGATCTCCGACAGTATCTCCCACCACGGCAGCTTTATGTGAGTCTGATCCCTTCCCATACTCACTGCCATTAATTATTATGCCTTCCTCAATCATTTTTTTAGCATTATCCCAAGCTCCGCCAGAATTAGACTGAAAAATTGCCATTAGTACTCCAGATACTGTAACACCTGCAAGTAAGCCACCCAAAGTTTCAGCACCAAAAACGAATCCAACAAAAAGTGGTGTTAATATTGCTAATAAACCTGGGACTATCATTTCACGTATTGCTGATTGAGTAGAGATTTCAACGCATTTACCATATTCTGCTTTATTAATTGCCGTTTTATATATTTCTTTGTCTTTTTCATCCCAGTTATCCTCATCTTTTAGATTCATCACCTCAAGCGCTTTTTTCAGCTCCGGGATTTCATTAAATTGTCTTCTAACTTCTTCAATCATTGACATTGCAGCTCTTCCAACTGCTCCCATAGCCATGGAAGAAAAAACAAATGGTAACATTGCACCAACAAATAACCCTGACATTACCCAAGCGTCGGTGAGGTCGATAGCAACAAAGGCTATTGATTCTGGAATACCCTCATTCAACCGAACATTGTAGACTGTTGTTCTGTATGCAGCAAACAACGCCAACGTTGTCAATGCTGCGGATCCAATTGCAAAACCTTTTCCAATTGCGGCTGTAGTATTTCCAACGGCATCTAATTTATCTGTTCTTTCCCAGACCTCCTTCGGAAGCTCAGCCATTTCAGCGATTCCTCCAGCATTATCAGATATTGGACCATATGCGTCTACAGCTAACTGAATTCCCGTATTAGCTAACATTCCGAGCGCGGACATTGCAATTCCATATAAACCAGCTAACTCATATGCTCCAATAATAGTTGCAGCAATAATTAAGGTTGGTATAGCTGTAGATTGCATCCCAACACCTAGACCTGATATGATATTAGTTGCAGCTCCTGTCACTGATTGTTTTGTAATAGATCGAGTTGGAGATGTGTGTGTGCCTGTATAATATTCTGTTATTAATCCTATACCTAATCCTGCAGCTAAACCGATTACAGTTGACCAGAACACACCCATTGATGTGTAAGTTAATCCATTTATTTTGAATTCCGTTGGTAGTAGATTATCTATTAATAAATAAATAATAATTATCATTAAAATAGAGGAACCAAATTCGCCAATATTCAATGCTCTCTTCGGATTTCCACCTTCTTTTACTGAAACCAAAAAAGTGCCTAAAATTGATACTATAATTCCCGATGATGCAATGAATAATGGAAGAAAAATAAAATTTAAGTCCATTTCTCCCGAGACAATTATACTTGCGCCTAGAACCATAGATCCAATGATTGACCCTACGTAAGACTCGAATAAATCTGCACCCATACCTGCAACATCACCTACATTATCACCTACATTATCTGCGATTGTAGCAGGATTTAAAGGGTGATCTTCCGGAATCCCAGCTTCAACTTTTCCAACCAGATCTGCTCCTACATCTGCTGCCTTTGTATATATTCCACCTCCGACGCGAGCAAAAAGAGCAATCGATGATGCCCCAAGGGAAAAACCTGATAGAATGGGAAGTATCTTATTATAATCAGGAATATTATTATTCTGAAAAATTTGCTCAAAAAGAACAAGTAATATTCCTAAACCAAGTACTCCTAAACCAACAACGGACATTCCCATAACAGTTCCACCAGTGAATGCTACGTTGAGGGCTGAGGCCAACCCCGTTCTAGCTGCATGAGTTGTTCTATTATTAGCTTTTGTTGCAACGCGCATACCTAAAAAGCCAGCAAGCCCTGAAGCCAATGCACCGACAACAAATGAAAGAGATATCAAATGGTTACCACTCTGATAGTTGACTAGTCCAAGAAGTATAGCTACAACAAGTATAAATACTGATAAAACACGGTATTCAGCTTTCAAGAAAGCCATAGCACCCTCCGAAATACTTGCCCCTATCGATTGCATTCGATCGGTTCCTTCCTCTTGTTTTGCTATCCAACGAGTTTTCCAAAAAGAAAATACCATGGCAATACAGCCAGACCCAAGAACACTAACTGTCATTAAACTCATTTATTTCCTTTCATCATCTGTTAAAATAATTCATACTAATATTGATACCTCGTCTTGCAATTGATTCAAGGGCATCAACACACTTTCCAACCATTTTTTCTACTTCCATTTCATAAGCAGGATTAAACGGTTTTAAAACATATTTTTCCGCGGGCCTCATATTTTCGTCAGTCCCAATCCCAAACCTAATTCTCGCAATTTTATTTGACCCTAAACGCCTAATAATATCCATCATACCACGATGACAACCATCACCACCTTTTGTCCGAATGCGCATGGACCCCAATGGGAGATCTACGTCATCCAATATTATATGGATATCTGAAGGTAAAAGATTCCATTTTTTAGAAACATCTTGAACTGCTAATCCTGACCTGTTCATTCCTGTCGTAGGCTTAACTAATACCATCTCCATCCTCTGATGTTGTGCGAAAACATAATCCCCAGAACCTCCTCTAAAAGATAGTTTTTTCCGATGCACAAATTCATCCATTACCCAGAAACCAGCATTGTGCTTAGTTTTTTTATATTTTTCTCCTATATTGCCCAATCCAATAAATGCAATCATCACTAATTGTTGTTTTCTCCTGATCCTTCATCAGACTTTCCATCTATCCCTTTGGCGTCTCCTTCATCAGATTCTATTTCTTCACCTTCTGTAATTTTATCCTCATCAGACCCTAGCTCTTCTTCTATAGAAGGGGCATTAATAGAAACAACATTTAACTCGGATGCAGAAATAATTGATATGTCGTCATTAGACATCTTTATATCTGCAACACTGTATGAATTATTTATTTCTAGTTTGCTTATATCTAAATCAATTTTCTCTGGGACATCGGTAGGAAAACACTCAATTTCAATTTGATTCATTGATTGAAATAACAAACCCCCTTCTTTTATTCCTATGGCATCACCAACCAGCACAAGAGGTACAGATATTTTTATTTTCTCTGATCTCCTAACGCGCATAAAATCAATGTGGATAACTTCATCGCTAACTGGGTGGTATTGTAAATCTTTAATCATAACATATTGTCTATTTCCTGAAAAATCTATTTCAAAAATTCGTTGCCCTGAATTAAAAGCTTGATACAACTCAATCTTCATAATTGCGATATTAATAGTATCTTCTCCCTTATAATAAAGGATCCCAGGGATTAATCCTTTTTTGCGAAGAGATTTAGCATTTTTTGTGCCTGTAGTCTCCCTATCCTGAATTTTTAAATTATAATAAGAGCTTGCTACCATATTTATTTCTCCTTTTTAAAAATCAAATAACTCACTTACAGATTCATTTTTATAAATCCGGTTTATTGCTGATCCAAAAACATTGGAAACCGAAACTATTTCCATATTATCTAATTTCATATCGCTTTTAATTTGAATGGTATCAGTGATAATTATTTTACGAATGTCCGCATTTTTGAGCCTAACAATAGCTGGGTCTGACAAAACACCATGTGTTGCTACAACTGATACAGAATTAGCCCCTTGATCCAAAGCCGCTTTTGTTGCGTTTATTATTGTTCCTGCGGTATCAATCATGTCATCGATAATGAGAACATCTTTAGATTTTAGATCTCCAATTAAATGACTCACATCAGTTTTATTTGGGGCATAGCGTCTTTTGTCAATAAGAGCAAAATGCATACCAAGATGCTTTGCGTAACCTTGACTAATAGCTGCTGAGCCTATATCGGGTGATAAAACGGTTGAGGTTTCAGGATTCAAGCCTTCTTTTTTAATTGAATCTAAAAGAACCATTCTGCTGTACAAATGGTCAAATGGAATTTTTGCAAATCCTTGAATCTGAGTAGAATGTAAATCCATTGTAATAATTCTATTTGTGCCCATTGCAGTAATTAAATCAATCATCACTCTCGATGAAATTGGAACTCTAGGCTGATCTTTTCTGTCCTGTCTACCATAACCAAAATAAGGGATTACAGCTGTAACTCTTCCGGCAGAAGCACGGATAGCAGCATCCGCCATCAAAATTAATTCCAAAATATTCTCTGCTGGACTATTTGTTGATTGAATCAAGAAAACATCATGCCCTCTTACGTTTTCTTCATACTTTACCCATAGTTCTCCATCAGAGAATGTTTTAAACGAGATCTTCCCAAGATCTATACCTAAATGTGATGATATTTTCTTTGCTAAATTAGGATTACTCCTTCCACTAAAAATTTTTAATTTATTCTGCATTACTAATTAACAACCTAATTTTTTTGCTGGGGCGCAGGGACTCGAACCCCGACTGCCGGGACCAAAACCCGGTGTCCTACCGTTAGACGACGCCCCAATCATTTTTTTGCATATCAGCTTTTGATGGGGTTCGACAAAAATATTTTATATTTGGATAAAAAATGTGACTCAGCCACTTTAGCAGTAGCGTCTTCATCAAAAATCCCAAACACAGTCGAGCCTGATCCCGACAGACTGGCATAAACTGCACCTAAATCGCGAAGTTTATTTTTTATTACTCCAATCTCTGGATATGCTGGAACAACGATTGATTCAAAATCATTCTCAAAAAGCTCAAAATGGATATTACCATTCTTTAGAAAGTCCGTAAAATTAATTGTGTCTCGCGGTTTGTCCAAAATCTTTTTGAATTTTCGGAACGCCCATGATGTATCGATAAATATTTTTGGCATTACCAATAAATATCTTCCAGGAATATGTACATTTAGAGGTTTTAATACCTCTCCAATGCCCTTCCCTATTTGGGTACCCCCATTGATAAAAAATGGTATGTCAGCACCTATTCCTGACCCTATTTGTTCTAATTTTTTCCTTGAAATCTTTAATTTGTATAATTTTACTAAGGCCTTTAAAACACTTGCAGCATTTGAGGATCCACCTCCAAGACCTTTACCGGGAGGAATGTTTTTTTCAAGCTTGATTGAAACACCTCCAAAATCATATAATCTTTTTAATTTTTTCCATGCTTGAAAGCAAAGATTATTATTGCTATTTGACAACCAATCAACATTACATGAAAAACTAAATCCAGACTTTTGCTTTTCGACAATTAGTGTATCATGAAAGTCTATCTCTTGAAAAACAGTATTTATATTATGGTAACCATCAGGACGATGGTTTAAAATATTTAGTCCTATGTTTACCTTAGAATTAGATTTAATTATCAAAGCTGACATCTTTTTTGAGAATAGTTACAACTGCTTGAGCAGCCCAACCTCTTCCTTCCCCAACAACTCCTAAAGAGTCAGTAGTTGTTGCCTTTACAGATATTTGATTCTCTTCAAGTTGCAAGGATCTTATCAAATTATTTTTGATTTTTGGAATATGTTTTTGCAGTTTTGGCTCTTGGATAATGATTGTTGAATCTAAATTATTTATTTTAAATCCCAGATCATTAATTCGCCTATTAACATTTAATAAAAAATACTCACTAGAAATATCTTTGTACTTTTCATCTGTACTAGGAAATAAAAACCCAATATCTCCTAAAGCGGTTGCTCCCAAAACAGCATCAACAATTGAATGTATTAAGCAGTCTCCATCAGAATGCCCTAAAGAACCGAAAGGGAATGGAACTTCCACTCCTCCAATTATAAGCTTTTCTCCTTTTACAAGTTGATGCATATCATATCCAATTCCTGTTCTGATTTTTATATTAATGACTTAGCCCTTTCCCAATCATGTACTGTCGTTATTTTAAAATTATTTTTATCCCCTTTTACCAACTTTATGGAGTAACCCATTTCTTCCATCAGGACTGATTCATCTGTACCTATTAAACCTAGATTATGAGCATTATCTATCGCTTTAATTAATTTATCTTTTTTAAATGTCTGAGGAGTTTGAGCTAACCAGATATCATTACGATCAATCGTCTTTCTTATAAATCCATTATGACTTAATTTAACAGTGTCAACACTTGGGCAAGCTATTACAACCCCATCCGCAGACTTGCATGAGGAAACAGATTTATTTATAAGATTCTTAGTTACAAAAGGCCTCGCTGCATCGTGAATGCATACTAATTCTGTGGTGTTCGAAGAAGCTAATATGCCATTTTTTACAGAATCTTGTCTTTTTTCTCCCCCAATAACAATCTTTGTTTTTTTTTCAAATTTTAATGCCTGTATACCTTTTTTTGTAAATTCAATTTTATCATTTTGAACAATTACGATTATTTCTTTTATTATTCTGGATAAAAAAAATGGACTGAGGCAGTGGAAAAGAAGTGGTAGCCCAGCTAATGATTTAAATTGCTTTAATTCTCCGAACCTTGTTCCAGTTCCAGCAGCTGGTATGATTGCTGATACTTGGCTCATACTTAAACTTTATTCAAAGTATTACATTGAAAAAAAATTAATCATACAATCATCATTGCATCACCATAGCTAAGAAAGCCATATTTCTTTTTCTTTGCTTCCTTATATGCTTTTAAGATTAAATCTCTATTTGCAAAAGCGCTAACCATCATCATTAGTGTTGACTTCGGAGCATGAAAATTCGTGATCATTTTATCAACCATTTTAAATTCATAAGGAGGATAAATAAATTTATCAGTCCAGCCCCGTTTGGGAGTTACTTGGAATCCAGAAATTGCAATTGTTTCTAAGGCTCTAACTGTAGAAGTACCAACTGCTATAATTTTTCTATAACGTTTTTTTGCCTGATTTATTGCCAAAGCAGTTGTAGGCGATACCTCAAAATATTCTGAATCCATTTGATGTCGGTTCAAATCTTCCACTTGCACTGGGCGAAAAGTCCCAAGACCAATATGAAGTGTAATGTATTCAAGTTTAATACCTTTTTGTTCTGCCTTTTTAATTAATCCTGAAGTAAAGTGAAGTCCTGCAGTTGGAGCAGCAACAGCGCCTCTTTCTGTTGCATATACCGTCTGATATCTCTTTTTGTCATTTAAATCTGCTTCACGATTTATATACGGAGGTAATGGACAACTCCCGATCCTATCAATTATATCATGAAGGCTTCCACCATCAAACTCAAAACGGACCACCCTGCCGCCAGATACTGTATTATCAATTACATCACACATTAACTTTGAAGTAAACATTAGCTTATTACCTATTCGAACTTTTCTGGCAGGCCTAACCATTACTTCCCAAAGGTCGTTAGCAAGCTCACGAAGAAGAAACACTTCTACTTTCGCCTCAGTACGGTCTTTACTAGCAAATAAACGAGCTGGAAAGACCCTTGTGTTATTTAATACTAACAAGTCGTTTTTCCTCATATAATCTGTAATATCAAGAAATCGCTTATGCTCAACTTCACCGGTTTCCTTATCAATCACTAATAATTTTGAAAAATCTCTCCTCTTACCCGGATGCTGAGCAATAAATTTTTTTGGTAATTGATAATCGAAATCCCCGAGTTTATACTTTTTCTTTTTTTCTATCATTAAAATATTCTTTCTTGGTTTAATGTTATTTTTTTTCCTAAAAAATCATAGGCAGATTTTTTAGCAATTCTTCCTCGAGAAGTTCTCTGCATAAAACCATTTTTAATTAAAAATGGTTCATAGACATCCTCAATAGTTGAAGCATCTTCGCCTACTGCAACAGCCAAAGATTTCACTCCAACGGGCCCCCCAGCAAATTTTTCTATTAATGTATCTAGAATTTTTCGGTCCATTTCATCTAAACCTATTTCATCAATACCCAATTTTGCAAGAGATGCTTTTGCTACGTCAACATTGATAACTCCATTTGCTTTGATTTGAGCATAATCTCGAGCTCTTCTTAGAATCCGATTAGCAATTCTAGGCGTTCCCCTGCTACGCTTCGCTAATTCCATTGCTCCATCATCATCGATTTCAACTTCTAAAATAGTAGCGGATCTATTTATAATATAAAATAAATCTTCGGCATTATAATAATCAACTCTAAGCACTACTCCGAATCGATCGCGTAATGGAGAAGTTAGGTTCCCCAATCGAGTTGTTGCTCCCAATAATGTAAACGGTTCAATATTTAATTGCACACTTCGCGCGCTTGGACCCTTGTCAATCATAATATCGATGGTAAAATCTTCCATGGCTGAATATAAATATTCTTCTACTACACTGTTTAAGCGATGGATCTCATCAATAAAAAAAACATCCCTGTATCCTAGGTTAGTTATCATTCCTGCTAGGTCTCCAGCCCTTTCAATAACCGGACCTGAGGCATGTTTTATATTAACGCTAAGCTCCTTGGATATTATACTCGCAAGAGTGGTTTTCCCGAGTCCAGGGGGTCCAAAAATAAGTACATGGTCAAGAGCATCTCCTCGTTTGTTTGATGCTTCAATATATAGTTGAAGATTCTCAACTAATTCTTTTTGCCCTATGAATTCATCAAATTGAGAAGGGCGCAACGATCTCTCAATTATTAAATCTTCATCTAGAGGTTTAGGGTCTGCTATATGTATTTCTGTCATTGATGAAATTTAATTAATTTGCCTTAAGTTAGGTTTTAAAGATACGAATGCAAACAGCCAACGAAAAGAGGATCAACAAAGATAAAAAATGTGAAATTAATTTTTTAATTTTGGGCTTAAAAATTTTCCCGTTTCTGACTTGTTATCATTAGCAACATTTTCTGGGGTTCCTATAGAAATAACCTGACCTCCATTATCACCACCCTCTGGTCCTAAATCAATAATCCAATCTACAGTCTTTATTACATCCAAATTGTGTTCTATGACAATTACTGTATTGCCTCTATCTACGAGACGTTGGAGTACAATTAATAACATATTTATATCTTCAAAGTGTAATCCAGTTGTGGGCTCATCTAAAATATATAAGGTCTTAGATGTGCTTACTTTAGATAATTCTGTAGCCAACTTAATTCTTTGAGCCTCCCCTCCTGATAAAGTTGTCGCTTGCTGGCCAAGGTGAATATACCCTAGACCTACATCACATAAAGTTTTTAGTTTCCTATTAATTTTAGGAATTTTATTAAAAAATTCTAAGGCATCCAAAACTGACATCTCTAAAATATCGGCAATTGATTTGGTCTTATATTTTATTTCTAAGGTTTCTCTATTATATCTCCTGCCATTACATATTTCACAAACTACATAAACATCTGGCAAAAAATTCATTTCTATTTTTATAATTCCGTCTCCTTGGCAAGATTCGCATCTACCGCCCTTTACATTAAAAGAGAACCTCCCAGGCTTGTATCCTCTAACTTTTGATTCAGGTAGCATTGAAAAAAGGTCTCTGATATCAGTAAACAAACCTGTATAAGTGGCTGGGTTTGATCGTGGAGTTCTTCCAATGGGCTTCTGATCAATATCAATGACTTTATCAAGAAATTCTGCTCCATTTATTGACTCATAGCTCAAAGGGTAGCTTCTTGCTCTATTTAGCTCTTTCAACAATGCTGGATACAAAGTTTCGTTTATCAAAGTACTTTTCCCACTTCCAGACACACCCGTTACCGCTATAAACCTACCAATTGGAAAATCAACATTGATATTTTTCAAGTTATTACCGGACGCACCTTTGAGAGATAAATTTTTAGATTTTTTAATACTGCGAATTTTAGGAATCTTAATTTCTTTTTTACCGCATAGATACTTACCAGTTGGTGATTCTTTTGCTTTTAATATTTCTTCTGGAGTTCCTGCAAATGCAACCTCACCACCATACCTCCCTGCACCAGGGCCCAAATCAATAACATAATCTGCTGATTCAATTGTCTCTTGATCGTGTTCGACTACTAAAATAGAATTCCCAATATCACGTAAGGTTTTAAGCATATTTAATAACCTATTATTATCCCTAGGGTGCAAACCTATCGATGGCTCATCCAAAATATAAAGAACACCCATCAATTGTGATCCAATTTGTGTCGCAAGTCTTATTCTTTGCGATTCTCCTCCAGACAGTGTTGATGCAGAACGATCTAAACTTAAATAGTCTAAACCAACATTCACCAGGAATTCTAATCTTTGTTTAATTTCCTTTAGAATTTGGCTTGCTATCTCATTCTGTGTTGATGACAAGTTAATATTTTTAAAAAATTTATGTATTTTTTTAATGGACAAAGAAGAGATTTCACCAATATTGAATCCGCCAACTTGCACAGCAAGAGATTCTTTTTTTAATCTTGCTCCTTTGCAATCTGGGCACATGCGCATGCTCATAAATTGTTCTATCCATTCTCTGGTTCCGCCTGATTTAGTTTGTGTATACCTTCGCATTAAGTTGGGGATTGTACCTTCCCAGCCTCCTTTGTAGGTCCCAGACCACCTTTGTGAATTATATTGCATTTTGAATTTTTTATCTCCCGATCCAAAAAGAAGTATTTCTCGTACCTTAGGATCTAACTTTATCCATGGGGTTGTAAAGTTAAAACCTATATGTTGAGATAAACTTTTTAGTATACTACCGTACCAATTTCCTCTTGGTTGTTCACCAAGAGGAACTATCGCTCCTTGGATTAGACTTTTTGTTTTATCTGGGACAACAAGATCAGGGTCTATCTCCATGTGCGCACCAAGACCATCACACTTAATGCAGGCACCATAAGGGGAATTAAATGAAAACATTCTAGGAACAAGTTGTTCCATGCTAATTTCGCAATCTGGGCAAGCAAAATGCTCACTAAAAATATATTCTTTATCAGGAAGAATATTTACTAGTAATAAACCTCCACTAATTTTTAGAGCGAGCTCGACTGATTCAGTCAACCTATCAAAACTCTCAGATTTTAGGATTAATCGATCTATAACTATTTCTAGAGAATGTTTTTGGTTCTTATTTAAAATAATTTTTTCATCCACAGACCTTACTTCACCATTAATCCTTATTCTTAAAAAACCATCTTTTTTAATTTTTTTCAAAACACTTTTGTGTTGTCCTTTTTTACCTCTAACAATTGGCGCTAGTATGTGCATTTTTATACCATTCTTAAGTTTTAAAATAGTGTCTACAATTTGTTGCACTGTCTGTTTCTTTATTGGTTGACTACACTTCCAACAATAGGGATCTCCAATATGAGTGAAAAGCAAACGCAAATAATCATGGATTTCCGTAACCGTCCCAACAGTAGAACGAGGATTTCTTACTGATGTTTTTTGTTCTATTGAAATAGCGGGAGATAATCCTTCGATTACATCAACATCTGGTTTCTCCATTAATCCCAAAAATTGTCTTGCATATGCAGAGAGAGATTCAACATATCTTCTCTGACCCTCAGCATAAATCGTATCAAAGGCTAAAGAAGATTTCCCCGAACCAGAAAGGCCAGTTATAACGACTAACTTATTTCTAGGGATCGTTAGATTAATATTTTTAAGGTTATGCTGTCGAGCACCTTTAATTACAATTTTGTCCACAAATTTCTGCATTTCTAAAAATTAAAAGAAAACGATTAAATATTAAATGAAGGGGAATTTACAATATTTTATTATGTTTCATCAAAATTCATTACTTATTTAATTATTTCATTTTCTTGATAGATTTAGTGTTTAGCATTAGTTTGTACCATGGGAACATTAAAAAACCAAATCCTTATATCAATGCCCCATATGAAAGATCCTTTTTTCTCTTGCTCAGTAATTTTTGTCTGCGAACATAATAAAGATGGCGCAATGGGATTAATTGTTAACAAAAATTTTAAAGAGAAAAGATTAAAAACAATGTTTGATCATTCGTTTTTTGATAAATATAGTATAAGTTCCAATGTTGGGAATATTTACTTTGGTGGACCTGTAATGCTTGAAAGGGGGATAGTCCTTCATAGCTCCAAATTTAGTACTAAAGGGACCTTATCAATATCAGAAGAATTTTCAATAACTAGTCAAAAAACGGTTCTGGAAGAATTAAAAGAGGAAAAAACTATTCCTTTTAAATTGATGCTTGGACATGCTGGATGGTCGGCAAAACAACTTGAACGCGAGATAGAGAATGGGGACTGGCTAATGCAGTCAACTAATCCTGATTTTATTTTTAGAACTAAGTTGAGCAAAATGTGGAGTATCGCTTTGAATAGCTTAGGAATTGATCTTGGGTTTGACAAAGAAACTCGCGGAGAAGCATAAATAATGTCCTTTGGAGAACTTGAGCTTTTTTATATGAAAAAGATTTTGAAAATATCATCCCAAATATGTGAAAAAATTTTCTTCTTGATTTTGCATAAATGAATTTTAAATATTCACGGCGTAATATCATGTATTTTGTAGATAAAAATAAAACCTCTTGCGTTTTTATATCACTTTTTTTCTGGTTTAGTGCTTGTAAAGAAGACCCTGCAAGACATCTGAATCTTGGAGACTGGTATCTTAATAAGGGTTTGATTGAAGAAGCTATTGATGAATATAAAGAGGTCACTCGAGCATTTGCCGGAAATGCAAGTAGTTTGACTAGAGAAGAAAACGATATTTTAGGTAAAGCTCATTTCAAATTAGCAATAGCTTATACAAAATGGGGAATGTGGGAATTTGCTTTGAATGAAGCAAAGAAAAGTTTTAATGTACAACCAAACAAGGACAGCCATGATTTAGTTGAACTAATCCAACAAAAGCTTGCTTTAAGGACAGATTCCTAAATATTGTTGTAACCCTCAAATAGATCCAGAACGGTGCTCTCCTCCATCACAGTATATAATGGAACAATTAATAAAATCTGCTTCCGGTTGTAATAGCATCGAGATAGTATTTGCGATATCCTCTGGCCTGGTAGTGCGCCGCATAGGGTTTCTTTTTTCAGTTTGTCTTACCCAATCTTCCCATTTATCAGTGATTTTTGTAAGAGCTCTAGTAGGCGTTATACCAGCTTGGATAGTATTTGCTGTTATACCGTTTTTTCCAAGTTCCCACCCTATTTGACGAATTATGGCTTCCATAGCTACTTTAGCAACACTAACGGGGCCATATCCATCCATCGCCAAGTAATTTCCTTCGCTTGTTAGACCCATTATTCTTGATCCAGCACCTAGTAATTCCACTTTATATAGTTTCTGGGTCCAGTATAGAAGCGAATTGCCCATCACATGTATGGTCATATCAATCTGCCTTTTCGTAACAGGCTTTTGCCCAAAGAAGTTTGTAGTGGTTCCAAACGCTATTGAATGCAATAAAAGTTTTACTGGCGAATTTGAGGTGATTCTACTTATTTCAGGGATATATTTATCAATATTTTCCTCCGAGGCCGCATTTGTATTCCAAAAAATCGAATTTCCTCCACTTAACTGATTCACCTCATCGATAGTAGATAAAGCTTCTTTTTTCGCTTCACCCCTGTCAAAATGAAACCCAATAATACCATATCCATCTCTGGCAAGACGTTTTGCGGTAGCCCCGCCATGTCCTGTTGAAGCACCTAAGATAATTGCCCAATCCAAATTTTATTCTCCTTTATGTTGAAAATAACTTAACAGAAATTAAACCAATAAAGGGTAATGAAAAGTAGGTACTTTCTTTTATAAATTTTTTAGCATTTAAAAAACCATTGATAATTATGATAGTAAAAACAATATGAAACAAAAAAAATCTTATAATAAAAATGAGTTGCTAAAATGTGCTCGCGGAGAATTATTTGGGATTGATCATAGCAGAGTACCTACTGACCCTATGCTAATGGTTGATAGAATTACAGCAATTTCGATAAATGGGGGCAAGTATAATAAGGGTTTTGTCCTTGCAGAGTTGGATATAAATAAAGAAAATTGGTTTTTCCATTCACATTTTATTGGTGATCCTGTAATGCCTGGATGTTTAGGCCTTGATGGGATGTGGCAATTAATCGGATTTTTTCTTACTTGGAGTGGCTGTACTGGAAAAGGGCGAGCCTTAGGTGTAAATGAGGTTAAATTCAAAGGACAAGTACGACCCTATCATTCCATGATTAATTATAGGATTGATATAAAAAAAATAATTAAAAAACCAATGCCAATGGTATGGGGTGATGGAGAAATATATATTAAAAATAGGAAAATATATAGAGCCAAAGGATTACAAGTTGGGCTTTTTAAAAATTTAGTTTATGACTTTGATGGTGATCCTTCTACAGACACATTTTAAAAATAAAAATTTGGAAGTTAATTGATGAGCTTACAGTGTGGTATAATCGGTTTACCAAATGTTGGTAAATCCACAATCTTTAATGCATTAACAAAAGCAAACATAGCTGCAGAAAACTACCCATTTTGCACAATTGATCCAAATATCGGGATAGTAGAAATTCCTGATTTAAGGCTCCACAAACTCGCAGAAATTTATAACCCAAAAAAGATAACACCAGCAAGTGTTCAATTTATCGATATTGCAGGTCTAGTTTCAGGCGCTAGTAAAGGTGAAGGCCTTGGGAATCAGTTTTTGGGTCAAATCCGTCAAGCCCAGGCTATAATACATGTAGTTCGTTGTTATGAAGATAATAATATAACTCATGTTGAGGGGGCGATAGATCCAATACGGGATACAGAACTAATTGAAACTGAACTTTTACTAGCTGATATTCAATCACTCGAAAAAAGAGTTGTTAAAATAAAAAAACAGAAAAAAACTTCGAAGAAAGAGTCTTTCGATGAATTGGATCTACTTTTACGATTAATAGAGCACTGCAATAACGGATTTAGGGCTCTCAATTTTCCCATGAATACTGAAGAGTTTAAATTTATTTCAGAACTTAATTTGCTTACAATAAAACCAATTCTTTACGTAGCTAATATTGATGAAAAAGAATTAGTTAAAAAAAAGAAAGGAATACATACTAGCAGACTAATAAAGTTTTTGACCAAAAGAGATACTCCATTAATCGAAATATGTGGAAAATTGGAGCATGAAATTTCTATTCTTCCAAAGGAAGAAAAAAAAATATTTTTAGAGGAATATAACCTGCTTGAACCGAGTCTCAATAAATTAATACGTGCCGGATTTAAAATGCTTGGTTTAGGAACTTTTTTTACAGGAGGACCAAATGAAGTTAAGGCCTGGACTTTAAAAGAAGGATCCAATGCTACTCTTGCAGCCAAAGAAATACACTCTGATATCCAGAGAGGATTCATAAAAGCTGAAATAATAAAATATGAAGAACTGGAGCAGTATGGTTCTGAGAAAGCAGTAAAAGAAGCCGGACTTGCTAAATTAGAAGGAAGAGACTATATCGTAAATGACGGTGATTGTATTTTTTTTCATTTCAATGTTTAGTAAAAAAGATTTTTTTAAAAAATAAGTTTGTTTTCAATCACTCTAATAATAGTTTATTCTTCTTCATAATATTCGTCATCCCAATCCTCATCTTCATACTGTTCCTCGTAATAATACTGTGGTGGCGGGTATGCATAATACGGATTATTCATAATACTTGGATTAGGTTCAGTTAAATTTTTTGGTTTCTCCTTTTCTTTATTGTTGATAGAGGCTGTTTCATTCGATGAAGACTCTTGTTTTACGACAATTACCTTAGGAGGTACTTTATCTTCATGTGAATTTACATTCCCCTCTAATGCCTTTTTTACCCATTCTCTATCTGATTCAGTCAATCCAGAAGAAAGCTTAGTCGATATAGTTCTCCCTATAACCTGATTACGAAATAGCATTCCTGTCAAAATAGAAAAAAAGAGTATTATCAGTGAAACAAGCGAACCCTCTGTTTTAAATATGTATCCACCAAACATATTCCTATCAATACCAAAAGCCATAAAAATACCTATTGTAAGTAAAATACCAAAAAAAATTATTAAATTGCCCAACTGAGATGGCGAAGGTGGGGAAGATTCCATGATCAACATATAAATAAACCAGACTAATATTCCAGCAACAGCAATTATAATGCTTAGAATAGGTTGCCCTAAAAAAAGAGCTGTAAAAAAACCTACAACGCCTGCCGCAGGTATAATATAACCAACGCCAGATTTGATATCATAGTCCATATTGGCGCTCCAAATTACTTTCGAATTAGAAGTGAAATTGCTGGAAGTAAATCGTAAAAGCAAGATTTTATATGCACATCATTCAATCAAAAAATATTAAATGAATGGATCCGGTTTCCTGACCTTTTACTATTCTTTATCTCTTCCTTAATTTCATAATGATAAATAAACATTGGTACTGTAAATAAAAACTTATTTTTTATTATTTTTCAATATCACAACTTAAAACAATTGCATTTGATTGGTTTATACAAAAATATATAGGAACTTTAATAAGTGGATTACAGAAAAATACTTTTCAAATTTAGAAGCTATACACCCCTACCAATTGTAGTGCCTCTAATATATTTCTCTTTTTTAAAAAGCCCTTATTACTGGATTGGATTAATATTTATTTTCATTGGCGAATTTATTCGGTTTTTAAGTGTCCGATACGCTGGCGGCGTTACAAGAACTAGAAAAGTTGGAGCTCCAAAGCTTTGTACTTCAGGACCATATGCATACACGCGCAATCCCCTCTACGTTGGTAATGTCATTATTTATTTTGGTTTTGTTTATTTTTCTGGCGGAAACTACATGCTGGAATTATCTTTGGGGGTATTGATCTTTTTTTTATTCCAATATGCTAACATAATTTCTTTAGAGGAAGAAACACTTACTCAACTATTTGGAAAAGATTATGATGAATATAAAGAAAATGTCCCGCGTATTTTCCCCAGAATCACTAAATGGGAAAATTATGATGATCGAATCCCAAATACTTTGGGAAAAACCTTTTTTAATGAAAGAAGGACTCTACAGAATATTTTTATTCTTATCAGTATTATTTTAATTAAAACATACTTTACAAGTTCTTAACTAATTCTCGTATGGCTACTTCAAAACGGAAAAAGTATTTTCTTATTGCTGGGGAAACATCTGGTGATATTCATGGCGCCAAGTTAATCCTAGCGATAAAAAAAATTAAACCTGATTCTTTATTTATGGGTCATGGCGGTGATAAAATGAAAAATGCTGGGATGGAATTGTTAGAACATACTGATACCCTTGGTATCATGGGCTTTGCAGAAGTAATTAAACATTTTCCTAGAATGTTGAAAATTTTAAATAAAACAATTATTAAGATAAAAAAATATGAACCTGATAGAGTTATTTTAATCGATTATCCAGGATTTAATCTTCAGCTCGCAAAAAAAATAAATCATTTAAATATTCCAATAACCTACTTTATTTTGCCACAAACGTGGGCGTGGGGTAAAAAAAGAATAAAGTTAATGAAAAAAACTCTTGATCAGGCAATTTGTATTTTCCCATTTGAAAAAGAATGGTACCGATCGCAGGGTATGTTTGTAGATTTTATTGGCCACCCTTTCGTTGATTCAATTACAAATGAAAAAAATTCAAATAATTTAATTGATGCTCAAAAACTTGGTAAAAATATTCCAGCTCTTCTACTATTGCCTGGAAGTCGACAACAAGAAGTTAATAAACATTGGGAAATCTTGCTAGAAACAGTATCTAGATTAAAAGATGGAATAAAAAACTTAACTGTTATGGTCACTCCATCACCAGGAATCAACATACCAAAAACGCCGAATGATTTTGTTATAGAACCAAACATAAAAAAAGCTATCCAGCATTCAACAGCAGCAATAGTTTCTTCTGGGACAGCAACTTTGGAGTGTGCCATACAAAATCTCCCAATTGTTGTTTGTTACAAAGTTTCTAATATTTCTTGGTATTTTGCAAAATTTTTATCTGATATAAAATTTGTATCAATGGTTAACCTAATTGCAAATAAGGAAATAGTCCAAGAACATCTACAAGGGAATATGAACGCAAAAAATCTTATCAGGGCAATAAAGCCATTATTAGATATTCAAAACAATGAAAGAAAGAATATGTTATCAGAATTTATTAAGATTAAACATAAACTTGGGAAAACCGGCGTTTACAATAGAGCCGCAGAAATAGTTGTATGCAGGAAAGAATAGGAAAAAAAATAACGTTTTCTTTGGCAATCAGTTTCTATTCCTTAATTGGGGACTTACTATTAAAATTAATTTATTTTTTAAACCAATGGTTCGTGAAAGGGGAAAGCAATTACCATAATATTCTAAAATCAGAGAAATCTGTTTTAGTTTGTTGTTGGCACGGTCAACTTTTATCTGTTGTTAAAAATCTTTCTGGAAACAAATACTACGCCATTGCTGGTACTCATCGGGATGCTGAAATTATTTCCAAGATTTGTAAAAAATGGAAATTTAAAATGATAAGAGGTTCTAGCAAAGAGCGAGGATCAATTGCTTTCAAAAAAATTTTAAGTGCTCTAAAAAAACCATCTACGTTAGTTTTTATAACCCCTGATGGGCCTACAGGACCAGCAAGACAACCCAAAGAAGGTATTATAAGAGCAGCTCAAATATCAGGTTCTGCAATAATTCCAGTTACCTCATTCTCTGATAAAAGGTGGGTTTTTAAAAACTGGGATGATTTTTTTGTGGAAAAACCATTTGGTAAAATTCATATTATGTATGGAAGCCCTTTTTATTTAAAGAAAAATATGGATAAAGATCAATGCAAAAGAATTATCATAAAAAAAATGAAAAACCTAGAAGAAAATAATTTGGAAGATGCAAAAATTAAATAAATATTGGATTATTTGTTTTGCACTACCTATTTACATGATTTATTGGACTATTATTTATCTAAGAAATTTATTTTTTGATCATGGGATTTTTCAAATTAATAAATTACCATGTAAGGTCATAAGCATTGGCAACATTTCAACAGGAGGAACTGGTAAAACTCCAATGGTTATCTTTCTTGCAAAATTATTGAAAGAACAAGGGAAAAGAGTTGCGATTTTAAGCCGGGGATATAGAAGACAATCTAAAGGCACAGTCTTAGTCACAGACGGATTTTCAGCACCAAAAGACAACTATAAGATATATGGAGATGAACCTTTCTTAATCAGTAAAGTTTTAAAAGGAGTTCCTGTAGTTGTTGACGAAAATCGATTTAGAGGTGGAAAGTTCCTAATTAATCAATTTCAACCACAAATTATACTTTTAGATGATGGATATCAACATCGTGCAATTGCCAGAGATTTAGATATTGTCCTCATTAACAGTAGAGATAGAAAAGCTAATTATAGATTAATTCCATTTGGTCAATTAAGAGAACCTTGGAAAAATATTTCACGCGCTAATTTAATTATTGTAACAAAAACAAATTTGAATTATCCAAAACCATTTTTAAAGAAAAAGTTAAAAGAGGTTAACATAAATTTTTTCATTTCAAAAACAGAAAGCATTTTTTCTAAGCTGGGTAGAGGAACTATTAATAAAAATATAAATTTTAAAAACAAAAAAGTAATTATTTTTTCAGCAATCGCAGATCAACAAAGTTTTGTAGAAGAAGTAGAAAAAAAGGGAGCTATTGTTTTTAGAAAAATTAATTTTAGGGACCATTACAATTATTCCCAAAAAGATATAGATCAAATTGATATAATTGCCCAAGAACATGGAATTGAGTTTTTAATTACCACAGAAAAAGATTGGGTAAAAATTGAAACATTCAGCATAAAACACCTTGTTATTGTTTTCAGTTCTAAAATATTTTTCCCTGACAAAACCCAAATAAACAAAGCGATAAAAAATATTATAAGCTAGAGACTCCCCACGCAAAAACTACGCCAACAAATGTAAGCATTAATGGCCAACCTGTATTCACTAATTGTTTTGAACTAGGGTCATGAAATACATGTACTTGAAATTCATGAGCAGAAGTTGCTCCATGTTCATCAATAGCCATTAAAATAAAATCATTCATCCCCGTTTGGTTTTGACGTGGTGTCCAGTCTATAGTAGCTTTTTTCTTATCAAAAGATGCATATTTCGGCAACCGCACAGCTCTATAGCTTACCCGATCCTTATTTAGATCCTCCGTTGTCATTTTATACCTCCAAGTATGTCCCGTGAGGCCAACAGGTTTTGGTGCCGAAATTAATGTTGGAGGATTATTCACAAAAATCCTCCCTGTTTGAACATCTGTACCATACCCATCACTAACAGTAACTTCGTAATTATTATAATTAATCTGAGCAGCTTTTGGCACCCATAAAATTTTACCATAACGATCCATCTGCATTCCATGAGGTCCTTTAACTAAAGTGTATTCTAAATTAACGTTTTCGTTTTTATCATCAACATTGACTTGGTACTTAAATAGATCTCCAACCAATGCCATTCTTGGAGGGTTAGAAACTATTGTAGGTAAATGATTTGTATAAATTTCAAACGTTTGCTCATCTTTAGTGTATCCATCAGAGACTACAATAGTAATTCTTTTTACATCGACTTGATCGATTTTAGGCGTCCATCTAATAGTACCAGATCCTTCATCCACTACCATACCTTCTGGGAAATCAAGTAATGAAAACTTTATTGGGCTAACTCGTTCAACTATCACTCTTGGCGGGCGACCCTTACTTTCGCCGACAAAAAATTCCCAGAGAAAATCTTTTATTTTTATTGTTCGGCCATCAACGGTTTGTAAAAGAACCCAAAGTCTATTATCCTCAAAAAACACAGAATGTGTATATCGTTTCATATTTAAACGGGATACTAGAGAATCAGCAGGATTTTTGGGATCTACAAAGTAAATAGCATCTGCGTTATGCCAATCTGCTAGAAAGCGATCTATATTATCGAGGGCAACATCATCGGTGATATTTACGGAATACATCCTTATCGCAGATATATTTTCGACTTTTACGATCTTATCAAAAGTTAATAGCGAACCTCTGTTTCTATCCATTGTCATCAGGGGGTAAACATATTCTTGGCCAACAGTTGCTGCCATAGAAGGGACAGAACCAATTTTTATTGGAGCATTCACAAAGAATTCTGATTCTATGAATCTTGATTCGTGGCCATCTGAAATTTCAATTTTTAGGTTGTGAAAATCTACATCTTGCAAACTTGGCTCCCAACGTAAACGACCTGATTTTGGATCCATACGCATTCCTTTTGGTAAAGAATGAGCAGTGAAAATAATTTGATCATTCCTATTGGGATCCATAATCTCTATCTGATAATCCCAAATACCACCAACATTTATTTTATTCATTGCCAAAGGCGCCTTTTTAATGACTGGAGGATGATTCACAAAAACATCAACATATTGAGTATCCGTAGCAACCCCGTATGTAGCAACTATTGCATAGCTTATGGTGTCTACTTGAACTGGGTTGGGAGTCCATCTTATATCACCTTTCGGATCTATTGTCATCCCATCAGGTCCATAAAATAATTTATATTTTACAATGTTATCTTCACCTTGCTTCCAGACCTTTACCCCATAATTGTAATCTTTCCCAACTTTCCCCTCATTTGGAGCTGTTGAAAGGATACGTACTCCTGCCCTTGCAAACAGTTTAAATTCTTGCACCGCTCTATCAAAACCATCAGATACGACTAAGCGAACATCATAAACATCAATATGGGAGCTATCAGTTTGCCATGATAGAACACCATTTTCAAAAGTCATACCCTCAGGAGAAATTTCAAGGTCGAATTGAAAGTTTGCATCCTTGTTTCTATCTTGGATTATTGGTTCGTATCGAAAGGTTGTTCCTGCCACAAATTCAGTTTCTTCTGGTTTAGTTAGAAACCTCGGGGGATCATTAACATAAATCCACATACTCTCATCGCGACTTTCTAATACGGGTAGCGCTTTATATTCTTGATTTGCATCCGATGTTGAGGATTTAGACTCTAGAATCTCATCCACCTTCATTCGAACATGGTAATTTATCTGAAAAGCATCAAGTTGCTTTTCTGTGGGCACCCAATTAATTGATTTTGACTCATAGAAAAAGTACATTCCTTGAGGAGGAGTTGCATCCCAACGAAAACTATAAAATTCTTCATCTCCATTTTTTGGTAACTCGTACAAAAATGGACGATTTGGTACTAAAACATATTTAGGAAGAATATGCTTTGGCAAACGCATGCCAACAGTTTCTTTTGGTTTAGGTTGTTTTGGCAACTCGAGGGTTCTTTCAATTTTTTTTGGAGGAAGTGCGGTAGGCTGTTCTTTTAATACTTTGCTCTCTAAAATTTCTGGAGATAGAGTTTGTGGAATATATGAACTTGGTGATTCGCCAAGGTCAGTAATAATTTTCTCTTCTGTTTGTGGGTCAAGAGTAGTTATCTCATCAGGAGAAACTTCAATATAGACCTCAGGAATCTCAGGTTGATCATCCTGAAGGTTCGATAATAAATCCGGTAATTTATCTGAAATGAAATCAGAGCTTATGATAAATCCCTGATCAAAACGCTCAGATTTTTTCCCTATATTAACAGTATATATACCATTTTCTTTCCCACTCCAAGCTGAAAGCAATACACTTCCTGTGTACAAGCCAGACTGTGTAAGTGGTAACATAGAAAAAAGCTGCATTCCTTGCGGAATATCGCTTGTAGCATTTTGAGTATTCTCAACAATTCCATCTTTCCCAGAAACTAGAGTTAATGCATTAATATCGGATGATAAAATCAACATATCCTCGTATGTATCTTGGTTAAAATCTTCAAGAGAAATCTGTGTTAGTGGTCCTGGGTTAAGTGGTAATTCATCGATAAGAAGTGTAGCAGGAGTCAAAGTGAATCCGATTATATCTCCTGAATTAAAAGCAGCAAGAATATCAAAAAAACCATCCGCATCCCAATCGGTGAGCTCGAAGGAGTGAGGCAATATGCCATTTATACCGTCAATTTTTTTTCTAATCATGTAACCTGAGTCAAATACCCCGCCAATGTTATAAAATGGCTGGGCTTTTAATGAACTTCCCTCTTGGCTTATTGCAAGGACGTCAGAATATCCATCGCTATCATAATCAACTGCTGCAACATATAGCAGGGCAGATCCGACCAAAAGCTCATCTGGCCTTACTTTTTTTGTCAAGATAAATCCGGATTCTTGATAATCAACAATCGCAAATCCTCTAAAAGGACTTCCTAGTGAAAGTATAATTTCTTCATCTCCATCAGCATCTTGATCCATTAATTGAAAATTATTACACCGAAGAGAACGATTTTCTTTCCCTATATCAAGCGTAGCTGATGGTAATTCTGAGAATGAAACCCCATCCCACGAATAGCTAGCTAAAAAAACATGTGGAGAGTTATTTTCACCAAAACGAGAGAGATTCATCGCGATTATTAGATTAGGGCTACCATTCCCCATTAAGTCACCAATAGTAGCATCTACAAAATATCCCTCTAAACCAATTGGTGGAGAAAACTCCCAAACTAAACTCTGATACCCTTCTTCATCAATTTCATAATAACGAACTTTGGTTGGAAAAACATCCTCATTAGGGTCTAATTCAAGAGATATAAATTCCAGAAGCTTATCTCCATCTAAATCGTAAGAGCCATTCATGTGGACAACTTTTTGTCCATTTACAAGACTAGTAAAAATGAAAACCCCAGATACTAAAATCTTTCTTATCTTAAAGAAATACATCAGAGGTAGGCGAAGATTTTGTTTTTTTTTAATCTTTAACATTTGGATTTAATATAGATGATTCTGGCTGTGATTTTTCTGTTTTAGGCAAAGAATCTTGACCATCAACACCAGGATTTTCAGGTACTATTTTCCTTCTTTCTAGTTTAAGGCTATCAATTATATCATGCGAGTTATCAAAAGTTTTTGCGGTGTCATCTGTGACATCAAATAATTCTACATTTATATTTTCGGGCACATAAGGTTCAGGTGTAGTAACTGAAGAATCATTATCAATTTTTTCCATCTCTGGGATAATGCTCTGAATTGGCTCAACCGGGATGCTTGGATTTGTTTGGTTGAATTGAGCCTCGGGAAGCCTTTGCTCTCTGGAGACCTTCGGCAATTTATCTCTTGGTTTAAATAGGGGCTCCTTCAATGATCCATCTTGCAACAGCTGAACTTTAAGAGAGTCTGGGAAATACTCTTGAATTAGCCGTGAAAACATCACGCTAGGCTCAACATAGCCATCCAAATCAAATTCTGTAGTTATTTTTTTTGATCCATTATTGCGTACTACTATTTCACCTCGAATCGCTTGGAGTTTCCCTTCATCCATAAATACCGCTAAAGATTGAGCAGGTATTGATGGAGTTGTGCTGGATAAATAAATTCCTTTGTGCACTACTGAGTCCGAGTTACCGGTAAATGAAAACCTTATTAATTTATCTTTGAAATCCATCCCCAGAGATGTTGGAAATCCTTCAAAAAAATAATCTGGAAATTCAAAAAGCGTAGGATCAAAGGCATCGGGTTGGTATGACTGTGAAAGTGAATCCTTCTCTGGACTTATAGACATAAAAACCACATTAGTTTGTAGATCATGAATCATACTTAGTGTTGTAATACTATCTGTTTGAGCATTTCTCAAAGAATAAGCAAAATCGAACGTTTCACCTGATCTCAGTCCATTTAGATTTGCACTAATTCCATGCTGAAAGTGAGATGGTTCACCAATTTGAGGTATTTGATTAACAGATACCCCAAATGGCGCTTCGCCATCAAAAACATATCGATCTTTGGTATTTTTTATAGCTGGTGTAATTGCTAAAACATAATACAAATCAATTTGACCTTTGACTTGTTCAAATTGTGAATAGTCTTGAACAATGGGTTTAAAAGCTATTGATTCCCTAACATTGTTAGTGAATAAATTTATATCGTCATCGATATTTGGAACTATTGGTCCTTTTGAGTCATCCACTTTTTCAGGCATATATTCACCAAGATCAACCTGTTCAAACCCCGCTTCATCGGCCCACTTTTCGCTATGCATCTCTTCAATAAGCTCTGGAACTCCAGACTTTTCATTTTGGATTTCATCGTTTGGGAGAGTTTGGATTTTTGCAGACTTAAGGTAGTCACCTAGAGTAGGTGTTAATATTTTTACTTCTTTTTTTGTTTCTTCAACAGGTCTTTTTTCTTTGAATTGAGTTTCTTTATAATCGTAAGGCAAGCTAGTTAGTTCTTCAAATCGAGCTCTCTCTTTTTCAATTGGATCAGGCAGAGGAGGTATTAAGTCATTTGTATCTTCATTTTGAATTATTTTTTTCTCCAGCTTTCCACCGCTGAACTCAACCATCTGAGGCAGGGATTGGCCAGTTTTGTCTGTTTTGTTAAGCTTTATATTTTTATTATCCATCGTCAGCAAAAATACATCATCAGTACCATATGGAATCACAAGTCCATCAACCTCTGATTTCATCTTTTTGAATGGTTGTATTCCAGCTCCTATTAGAAATTTTGCGTCTCCAACCATGAAAATGTCTGATTTAACTTTCACTCCACCAGCATCCATATTAAATACTGCCGTTTTAATTTTGTTTGCCTCTGGTGAAACAATTGCTAAGTAAGACGAACCATTACTTATAAAACCACTTGCAAATATGTGTCCATAGCCGTTTTCAATAATTGGCTCACTCAGTATAGTGATTTGTCCTAGTGTTAAATCATCCTGATTTATGGAAAGCCCAAAAACAATTGCCTTACGAATGGGCGTACCAAAGGCAACAGCTACCTGATTAGTAGAATTTGGAATTTTAGAAATATTAGACGGCCTTATTATTCCAAAACTCAATTCTTTGTAGCCTGAAGTGAAAGGAGTCTTTGAAAAAAAAGCCCCATCCCCTAAGAAAACATAAAGCCAATCTTTTGTAGCATTTGATGGTGACAGCTCTGCAATAGCAACGATGTCAAGGATATTATCTGAGTTAACATCAATTAATTCTGCATCTGCAAATTTCCCATTGTAGGGTAGATTGTATTCCCAAAGTACCTTGGTTACTTTTCCGTTGGATAATTCTACCCAACTTGCTGATGTGTTCCCAGCAGAGTTAAGTAATAATGTCTCATATATTCCGTTTTTATTCAGATCATGAGAATTTTGGAAATAAAGGGTTCCATCTGCAAAAAGAACAGATAAAATAAGAAAACCAATGATGATAGGTCTTCTACTTATTACTTTTTTACTTTTGGGCGTAGATAACCGCATGATTCAAATCAAATTAGAAAATAATTTTTTGGGAGTCAAATCACGTTTGTTCTCCCGTACCTCGTTTACTAACTGAAGTTAAGGTTAAAGGTGGTTTTTTTACAAGTAAAAGCACCTTTATTCTTTTTAAAGCAATTTTTACATTTTTTTCTCAAATTTATTCATAATTTAAGAGATGATCCATACGGAGGTCTGAATGGGGAACCCTGTTTAATTATGAAAAAATACCTAATACTAGTTTTATTTAAAGTCAATCTGTGCTTGGGACAAATGGGCTATCCAATTGAAGAATTCTTTGGCGGAGGTATTGGATACAGTCCTATGTATATTTCTCTTGATTCAATTCCAGGCTCATCCAGATTGGCTACTCTTGGTCTAAGAACTCAAGATTTTAAAGATCCATTCGTTATCCATGGTGGCGAAGGATTTGCTCATATAACCGGCAAATGGCGTGTTGGGGGCTATGCTGGCCTTGGCGCATCAAGTGTTAGCACGGTACCTGATATTATGATATACGAAGAAAATAATAATATCCCGGGCTATCAATCCGGTGCAGACGGACAGCCACAGGACTACACAGAATTCTTTAGTCCAACAATTGAAGCAAAATTTAGTATTGCTCTTGGCGCTGCTTCTGTAGAATATGTTATGCCGCTCCTGCAAGATTTAGAACTATCGGGAGGAGCTCTGTTGGGATTTGCTAGAGCTAGTATTGCAGTAGACCAACAAACAGGAACTCCCCGGTGGGAAAATACATTTTCGAATGTATACGGGGTTTTTGACTCAACTGGAACACTTTATTATGGAGTTGAAACGCTTATTGATGGTGTAATGCCAGTCATTGTTCCGGGACCCGTCCCTGGGATATTACGTGATGTAAGCGCAACTTTTTTTAATTTTCAACCTTATATTGCAATGAAGTGGCAATTCCTTGAGAGGGTCGGGCTACGAATTAGTGTCGGCTTTAATAAAGGGACCATAGGTAACGGTAGTTGGAGTTTGAATGGTCGTACTAAGATAGGTGATTCTCCAACGGCCGCAATTCAAGGGGTCGCCTTTAGAACCATGTTATATATTGGCCTCTAATTGAAATCAACTTTGTAAAATATTATGAAAACAAAAATTAGCCATGCCTGGCATTTATGCCTGGCATCTTTCCTCGGTTTTATTTTGGGGATACTATTTTTCAACCAATCTCTTTTTTCCAATAACAATAACATTTATAAAATTCTACGCTCTAAAACAAAGGAATTACAACAAATAATATCTTATGTTAATCATTTCTATTTTGGCCCAGTCGATATGGAAGAGATCATGGATGGAGCTTTTCATGGCTTGATGGAAGAGTTGGATCCCCATTCAGTCTATATTCCTGCTAAAGAACAAGATAATATTGAAGAATTATTTAAAGGGAAATTTCAAGGGATCGGAATTGAATTTGATATTTTAAATGGTTACATAACTGTTATTTCTCCTGTTGCAGATAGCCCATCAGATATTGTAGGATTAATGCCTGGCGATAAAATAATTGAAATTGATGGAAAAGATGCGTATAAAATAACTAAAGATGAGGTTTTCAAGCAGCTACGTGGGGAGAAGGGCACAAAGGTAAATATTTCAATAAGCAGGATAGGAATAAAAGAGCCTTTCCCAGTCACCATTATTCGTGATGACATTCCAATATATAGCGTTGGTGCGGCTACAATGCTTGATGATATAACAGGATATATATCCTTAAGACGATTTTCTGCAACAACTGAAAAAGAGGTAGTTAAAGCTCTAGGGCGCCTAAATAAAAATGGGATGAAACGCCTGATTTTTGATTTAAGAGGAAACAGCGGCGGTTATCTTGAGCAGGCGGCTGCGATATCTAATCAATTTATCAAGACAAATGATACATTAGTTTATACGGAAGGTAAAATTAAAGAATCAAACCAAGTTTTTATTGCTAATCCAAAAAAAGGTAATGAAGATTTTTCATTGATTGTATTAATTAACAGAGGTTCCGCTAGCGCAAGTGAAATTGTTTCTGGAGCAGTTCAGGATTTAGATAGAGGACTTGTCGTTGGCGAAACAAGTTTTGGCAAAGGATTGGTTCAAAGACAATTGCCACTTGAAAATGGAGGCGCAATTCGTGTAACTATTGCTAGATATTTCACACCTAGTGGGAGATTAATACAAAGGCCTTATGAAGACGGCCAAAATCTGACTTATTACCGTGAATTATATTCCAGTAATAGAGAAGAAAAGATTGATAGCTTGAAAGCATTACGCCCTAAATACAAAACTAAATCTGGGAGAACAGTATATGGAGGGGGCGGTATAACACCAGATATATATATTCCTTTCCGCCAAAATTATACTTCAGAGACTGAAAAAGTTCTCCGCAATCCAAAACGTCCTATTTTTAACTTTGCATCAGAATATGTTTCAAAAAATAAGAATCAATTTAAATCTTTTGATATTTTTAGGGATAACTGGAAAGTTTCAGATAAACTTTTCAGTGAATTTTTAGTTATGTTACAAAAAGATTCAATTAATTTTATAAAAGATTCTCTTTTATTAGATCTTGATTTCATCAACAATCAAATAAAAGGAGAAATTGCTGGTGCTACTTGGGGTAAGGATAAATCTACTAATATAAAACTTAAAATGGATAATCAAGTTCAAGAATCGTTTGATTATTTTAATAGAGCAAATTCATTTTTAAAATCCATAAACTAAACATGAAGTAAGAAAAATTACTAAAATATATTTAAACATTTTTTTTTAAATAGTTTATTGATAAAATATAGCCTGCATGGACAAACGTTTGTCCTTGACAAATATATTCATAGGTTTTAAATCATAGTAGGGAGTTTAAAGAATGGTACAATATTTTCACGATGGCGGAGACTTTATGTGGCCCATCCTGATTTCACTTATTTTTGGATTAGGTTTTACTTTAGAACGGATTTATTCATTACTTGTCTCTGGAATCGACTCTAAGAAATTCTTTGAAGATATCACAAGCGCACTTGACAGCGGAGGACCTGAAGCGGCAGTTGAATTATGCGAACAAACTAAAGGTCCAATTTCTGCAATTTTCTATGCAGGCCTATCACGAATGAACAGAGGCCTAGCAGAAGTTGAAAAAGCTATCCAAAATGCAGGAGCAATTGAGATGGCCTTCCTTGAAAAAAATATGATCTGGCTTAATGCTGTTATCACAATCGCTCCTATGCTTGGATTCACTGGTACAGTACTTGGAATGATCGCAGCCTTTGACGCAATTAAAGCCGCAAACGATATTTCTCCAGCCGTAGTTGCTGGTGGTATATCTCAAGCACTTTTGACAACAGCATTCGGACTCATCGTTGCAATGATTATTCAAACATTCCAAAATCTGTTTGTTTCTCGAATTGATAAGCTTGTTTTAGATATGGAAGAGCAGTCAATTAATATTATTGACCACCTTTACGAATCAGAATCAAAAAAGTAGTTTCAAATAAATCCCAATGGCGGTAAAAAAACGCAGATTTAAGGGAGGAGAAATACCTACCTCATCAATGGCGGATATAGCTTTCCTGTTGCTCATTTTCTTCCTTGTCACTACAACTATTGACACAGATAAGGGTCTAGGCATAGTCTTGCCTCCTGCTGGAGACGTTGAAATTGAGATTAGAAAAGAGAATATCTTGAACTGTCTAATTAATTCTAAAGGCAAAGTTTTATTAGATGAAGAGCCTACTCCGGTAGAACAAATAAATAAAATTGTAGGACGTAAACTTAGAGAAAATAATAAATTAATTGTATCTGTGAAAGCTCATCCAAAAACTGCTTATTCTGACTACATACGCGTGATTGACCAATTAAAGATGGCAGATGCAAAAAGAATATCTATAGCAAATAGTCAATGAACTTTTCCAGAAAAACACATATATCTAGTGAAATCCCAACGGCATCAATGCCAGATATCATTTTTATGCTTCTTATCTTTTTTATGGTTACAACTGTTTTGCGTGAATACTCAGGATTACCAGTGAACCTACCTAAAGCAAAACGCATAGAAAAATTAAAATCCAAGAGACATACCTCACACATTTGGGTTTCAAAAGATGGTCTTATATCTATTGATGATCGCCTTTTCTCTATTGACGATATAGCAAAAATAATGTACGATAAAAGAGTCTCTGACCCTCAAATTGTTGTTTCGTTAAAAGCCGATGAAGAAGCTAAAATGGAACAAGTTTCTAGCATTCATGAAAAATTACGAGATGCAGACGCTTTAAAGTTGAATTATTCAACGAAAACTCTTGCTAATTGATGAAAAAAATTAACCAACTTCATCATCTTTACCCGGTATACGTTCGCATAGCAGGTCTTAGCGGAATTTTTCTTGTTATTCTAGTTTTCCTCGTTCGCCCAAGATTTCTTGCATCTGTAGAGTTTGAAGATGTAGATCAAATTATAATAGAAAACATTGACATCCCCCAAACTCAACAAATTGACAATACACCTCCTCCTGCTCGACCTTCAATCCCTGTGCCATCTGAGGATGAAGATATTGCTGATGATCTAACCCTAGATGAATTAGACTTTGATGACTTTTCAAACTTAGATGCACCCCCGCCACCCCCATCTGGACCTAAAGTTGTATTCATTCCTTATGACGACCCTCCTGTTGCATTATCTCCCATTAGGCCAAACTATCCAGAGATTGCTCAAGAGGCTGGGATTGAGGGTGTAGTTGTTGTGCAAGCCTTTATCGATAAAAAAGGCAGAGTCAAAGAAACTCTTATCCTTAAAGGGGTTCCTAACACAGGATTAGATGAAGCAGCAATGGATGCAATTCGGAACACTAGATTTCGCCCTGCAAAACAAAGAGAACGTTCTGTTGGTGTTTGGATATCTATACCAGTTAATTTTCGACTAAAGTAAAAACTAAAACTGAAAAATTTTATTCTTTTACATTACTCAGGTTGTAATCAAAATTCATTTTTCTAATATATTCTAGAGAGATTTCTTTCGGGCATTCAGCTTGACATGCTCCAGTATTAGTGCAATGTCCGAAGCCCTCTTCATCCATTTGAGATACCATTTTATTAACTCGCTCATTCTTCTCTGGTTGTCCTTGAGGCAGCAAAGATAATTGAGATATTTTTGCAGAAACAAAAAGACTTGCTGAAGCATTTTTACATGAAGCAACACATGCTCCGCAACCTATGCATGCGGCCGCATCAAATGCCTTCTCAGCAATTTCTTTAGAAATTGGGATTGCATTTCCATCGGGTGCACTTCCAGTATTAATTGATACATACCCACCGGATTGTATTATTCTATCGAATGCGGATCTATCCACAACTAAATCTTTTACAATAGGAAAGGCTCTTGCCCTCCAGGGCTCGATAGTTATTGTTTGTCCGCTTTTAAAATGCCTCATATGTAACTGACAAGTTGTAGTCCCTTTCAAAGGTCCATGAGCACGGCCATTAATTACCATTGAACACATCCCGCATATGCCTTCTCTGCAATCATGGTCAAATGCAACTGGCTCTTCATTTTGTACTATCAACTGTTCATTCAAAACATCCATCATTTCAAGAAAGGACATGTGAGTATTGAGGCCTTTTACTTTGTAAGTTTTAAAAGACCCACTATCGGTGCTGGACTTTTGCCTCCAGACTTTTAACGTTAAGTTTAAATCAGCCATGCTACTTATAACTCCTTTGAGTAGGGCTCACAACCTCAAATTTTAAATCCTCTTTATGCAAAACAGGCGGTTGATCAATGCCTTTAAATTCCCAGGCAGATGCAAAGGTATAATTTCCGTCATCCCTAAGAGCTTCACCTTCTCCTGTTTGGAATTCTTCTCTAAAATGGCCTCCACAAGACTCATTCCTCTCTAGAGCGTCTCTCATCATTAAATCTCCAAGTTCAAAGAAGTCAGCTACTCTTCCCGCTTTATCTAATTCAGGATTGAAGGTTTTATCATTACCCAGAACTTTAACATCTTTCCAAAATTCTTCTCTCAATAATTTTATTTTTTCAATGGCTTCCTGTAAGGTTTTTTTATTTCTAGACATCCCGCAATAATCCCAGACTATTTTACCTAAATCTCTATGGAAACTTTCCACTGAACGGGTCCCATTATTTTCTAGTAATTTTCTATTTCTGTCCTTTATGTTTTTTTCCGCATCGTTGAATGATTCATGTTCGGTACTTATAGGCTCTGTTCTTATGTCTTGAGATAAGTATTTCCCTATAGTGTATGGTAAAACGAAATAACCATCTGCAAGACCTTGCATTAATGCGGAAGCACCTAATCTATTCGCTCCATGGTCAGAAAAATTACACTCTCCTATTGCATAAAGGCCTGGGATTGTTGTCATAAGATCATAATCAACCCATAAACCGCCCATTGTATAATGTACCGCAGGAAATATTTTCATTGGATTTGTATACGGGTCGTCACCCGTAATTTTATCATACATTGCAAAAAGATTTCCATACCTCGCAGCTACAATATCCTTACCAAGTCTTTTAATTGAATCCTCAAAATCTAGATAAACAGCTAACCCTGTTTCTCCTACACCATAACCTTCATCGCATCTCTCTTTTGCCGCTCTCGATGCGACATCTCTTGGAACCAAATTTCCGAAAGCAGGATATCTCCTCTCAAGGTAGTAATCTCTTTCTTCTTCAGGTATCTGGCTTGGTATGCGGTCGTCTCCTTTTTTCTTAGGAACCCAAATTCTTCCATCATTACGTAATGATTCAGACATCAATGTTAGTTTAGACTGGTACTCTCCAGAGACAGGTATGCAAGTTGGATGTATTTGTGTAAAACAAGGGTTAGAAAATGCTGCCCCTTTTTTGTAAGCTTTCCAGGATGCTGTGACATTACTTCCCATAGCATTTGTTGATAAATAGTAAACGTTCCCATATCCTCCTGTTGCAAGTACAACTGCGTGTCCAAAGTGTCTATTAAATTCACCTGTTATTAAGTTCCTTGAAATAATTCCTCTTGCTTTTCCATCGATCTTGACAACGTCAACCATTTCGTGGCGGTTAAACATTTTTACATTCCCTTTTTGAATTTGTCTAGATAATGCACTGTAAGCACCTAGTAAAAGCTGTTGGCCTGTTTGACCCCTTGCATAAAAAGTTCTTGATACTTGAACTCCACCAAATGACCTGTTATCTAAGGTTCCACCATATTCTCTGGCAAAAGGAACACCTTGCGCTACACATTGATCAATAATGCTTGCACTTACTTCAGCAAGACGATAGACATTTGCTTCTCTTGATCGGTAGTCTCCTCCTTTAATAGTATCATAAAATAGTCGGTAAACGGAGTCTCCATCATTTTGGTAATTTTTTGCGGCATTAATGCCCCCTTGCGCTGCGATAGAGTGAGCGCGCCGAGGGCTATCTTGGAAGCAGAAAGATTTTACATTGTAACCCATTTCGGCAAGAGATGCGGCGGCTGATGCACCAGCTAACCCTGTTCCAACTACAATTATCTCCAGCCTTCTTTTATTTGCTGGACTGACAAGCGGTACTTCTGACTTATAATTGGTCCATTTTTTTTCGAGAGGACCTTTGGGAATTTTATTATCTAATATCATAAACTTGTAACATAAAGGTAAATTGGAATTGAGGCAAAAATTGTAGGTATGGTGAACGCTAAAAATTTGCCAGCATATTTAATTGTCCTATGATAACTGGGTACTTTTAGACCGATAGTTTGTATTGCAGATTCAACACCATGCATTAAATGAAATGAAAGGGCAACCATGCATAAAACATAAAATGCAGTGTATAATGGGTTTTGAAATGCCTTAACTGTTATTTTGTGTAAATCCTTTAGTTTTGTTCCATCTTCTAAATACTGATACGGAATGTTTCCAAAGTGCATTTCATACCAAAAGCTCCTCAAGTGAACAACTAAAAATAACAAAATGACGATGCCAAGAGCAGACATGTTTCTTGAGGACCACTTACTACTGACACTACTATTATTTACAGCATATCCTATGGGTCTTGCCTTTCTGGATAGAATAGTTAAATATAGCGTTACAATAATGTGCAACAAAATTGAAAGATACGTTATTATTGAGAGAATATTTACAACTGGATTTGTAGTCATAAAAAGTGCATATTTGTTGAACTGAGTCTGGCCATCAATACCTGGAATAAATAATTGGAGATTCCCTGCTAAATGACCCACTAAAAATGAGACTAAAAAAAGACCCGTGATTGCAGATAGTACTTTGCGAAAAATTGTTGATTGTAAATAATACTTCATTCTTAATTAAGAATTTTTTTATACATAAATTTAAGCAAATATTATAATTGCTTTCCAAACAATCAAATTGTTAAAAAAAGATATGATATAAATTTAATTGATTTGATTAGCAATCTCTTAAAAATCTAAAAATGTGACAACAAGTATTTTACATACCAAAACATTATAACATATAAACAAAGATACAAAAATTATCTAACATTTAAAACTTTGTAAAAAAATTCTCTAATTTGAATAAAGAATGATTTAAAGATGACTGTCTTTGGATAGAAAATGGGCCTTTTTCTAAAATAATTTCAAAAAAATTATCGAAAAATCTAGACTCATGATAATCCCTGATTTTAAGCCCTTTCAGCGCCATCTCCCCTGCCCATTTGTTCCAGTAATCATATGACTTACCTTCTGGACCTTTTTGTTTTTGATTTAATGTTAGCGATTTTTTATTCCATGCTGTTCTTTCATTTAACGACCAGTTAGATACAGTATCCAATAAAACTTTTCTTATTTCAGGAACTGTTAGTAAGCCGGTCCAAAATGCCACAGGGGCCATCTCATATCCAAAAGGAGGCTTATCTGATCCTCTTACTTCAATAAGGTTCTTTAGGCGTACATTTGTAAAGATTTGATGTAAAGCTGTTTGAATGTCAATATCTCTCAACATATCATTACTTTCCAAATAAGTTAATCTTTCACCTAAGGAATTATTACTATGCTCAACTATCTCTTTACGGTTCAGTTGGAATATACCGGGGACTTTCAAAACAAAGTCTATAAAATTATCGATTAATCCATTTTCAGATACGATACCATGGTTAATTAGGTTGCAGCATCTTTTGACGTCGGTATTTTCCCAAATATAGTTTCTGTAGTTTTTACTCCCAACCTTCTTACCACCTTTGAAGGGGCTATTAGAGAACATGTATGCTGCCACAGGATTTAAACAATCTGCAATAAATACCATTTCTTCTAAATCTTTACTACCTGTAATATCGTAATTTATTTGCACACTCGCTGTATTACGCATCATCCATTGACCCATAGTCCCACTTTTTTTCATGTTACTATCCATCATTTGATATTTTGGTTTTTCGATCAAATCGATATCATCTGGAAAATATTTTGGATCCAAGCTTAGATCTAATACATGGAGGTCATAAGCATCTATCTTTTCTTTTAATAATTTATTATGTTTTTCAAATGAAATATTAAGATCAATTAAATTTCTGAAAGGAGGACTAGACCACTCTAATTGGCCTCCTGGTTCTAATGTATACCCTCCATTCATTTTTGATCCAACATTCATATGATTAAGGAAATCATTTGCTGAAAAATGGTTGCAGGGATTTACAGGCAATCTGAGAAAGTTTTTGTTGTAGATAATATATTCTATTTCTACACCAATCCTCTGATCCTTCTTATCAACTTTTTTAGATTGAATAAAAGACTTTACTCTCTCATTAATAGTCATTTTTAAAGTTCAATCGAGGTATTGCAAGTTCAAAGAGACCACGTAACAAAATAAACTAATAATAAAACCATTGGAAATCCAGCAGTCCACCCGCCCCTCAATTCCTTCCATTTCTTAGGTGCATTACCCATGTTATTAAATTTAAGGGAAACGTCCGCAATTTTGCCAGACTCAACAAAAATTGTTTTTGCTCCATATAATTGGTTATTACGAATGATCGGATCATTACCAACATAAGTGAGGCCCTCTGAATCTGCAACTTGCTTATATACCGGGGAAAAACCGCTTACTTGATGCCAGCCAGGCTCTACCTGCACTGGGATTGAAATTGGTGTATCTCCAACCAAATTACCATTGATATAAATCGGTACTCCAGCCATGTTGGTCTCAACTCGAATCCCTCCATTATAGTAATATTGGAAAACAGGATCAACACCCGACGTTTCATAGCGATTTCTTTCAGATGAAATTAAATCTTCACGCCATGTTTTTTCTTTATCGAGATGAGGTGGTTTTTCGATAGATTCAGCATCATCAGGTAATGCAAGGGAAAAGTATTCTTGAAAAGAGAAATCTTCTTCAGCTAATTCTAAATAAATTGAGTCAATCCATTCTTCCTTTTCCGTTTTTTCATCGAAGAATTTTTTCTTCAAGCCTGTTACAAACTCTCCAAGGTTTCTATTTTTTGATTTTTCATCGTCCATTAACATTAATTTTTCATCATAAAGATCAGAAAGTAATTCTTTACGCATTTCTTCCAATTGAGTATTAAAGTTTTCAACAAGCGGATCGTATTCATCAATTTTTTCTTGTCTTTCTTTTGCTAGTTTTCTCCATTTATCCTTCTCTGCATATATATTTTCATCTCTCATTTGAATAACTTTCTCAAGCTCAGTTAATTGAGATTCTAATTCTTTTGCTTTTTTACGATATTTTTCCTGTTTCTGATCTGACAAAAGTTCCCATTTATTTTTTTCTTCAAATAATTCTCTATCTTTCTGGGCTAGGGTAGATTCTAAACGATATAATTTCATCTCCAAATCCTGCGCTCTTGTTCTGTATTCAATTTCACGCTCTCTTGCTAGTGATTCCCATTTTTGGCGTTGAACCCCACGGTCCTCTTCGAGAACCTGCATCTTTTCTTCCATCCTAGTCATCTGTTCTTGAAGTTGTTTTTCCTTTAAGAGGTTTCTTTCAAGCTCCTTTACTCTATTACGATATTGTGTTTTTTCCTTTTCTGCTAACTCTTCCCATTTTAACTGCTCGCTAGATCTTTGTTCCTGCAACCCTAGCAATTTATTTTCTAGAATCGAAATCTGTGACCTTAGCTTTTCTTCTTTCGTTAAATTTGTTTCAATGAGTCTTGCTTGATCCTTATACTGCCTCTCTTGCTTCTCTGTCAAAGATTCCCACTCCTCCGCACCAATTGTATTTTCTTTCTCAAGATTTTGAAGTTTAAGCTCTAAAACTCTTATCTGCGATCGAAAATCCTCTTCTTTTGACAGATTTTTTTCTAATTGTTCCTCTTGAGCACGATATTGCAAATCTTGTTTTTCATTTAGAAGCTCCCACTGCCTCCTTTCATTTAAATGCTTTTCTTGAAGGGATATAAACTTTTCTTCCATTTCAGATAATTTTTTTTGCAATTCTCTTTCTGTTGAACGCAGTTTTTCTTGTCCAAATAAAAATAATTTTTCCTCATTTGAATCATCTTTTTCAGAAACGTCATTTTGATTTATGAGTTTCTCTAATTGAATTAGTTTATCCTCAAGATCAGTAACTTGGCCTCGGTACTTGGTCTGTCTATCCTCCGCTCTCCTTTCCCAATTTGATTTTTGCTCAGTTAAAATAGTTTCTTTTTGTTCAAGACCTTCTTCTAATTCTTTTATTTTGGATTGTAATAATTCTATTTGGTCTTCATATTGAACTACTGCTAAATCAGGATATGTTTTGATAGAGTCCATCAAATTTGGCCTTATCTCCTCTTTTGGCCTTATCTTTGAGAAAATTGATCTAATTCTTGAGCTAAGTGTTTTTTTTGTTATTACGTTTTTTGTTGCACCAGCAGAAACAATTCTCTTATCATCTATATCTTCTTTTTTCTTTTCTTCTTCTTTTATATCTGAAACCTTCACTGTTTCAATGCTCTTATCTTTATTTGGATCATCTGGGACATTTGTATAAAATTCCCCATCTATAGATTCAAATTCAATATCAGGTTGTTTATACCCTTCTGGTTTTGTACGTAACGCATCCTTTACTTTTGACTTCTCTTCTTCTGGATGATTTGTAGTAAATAATTTGCCATCATAACGAAATATAGAGTTCGGACCTAACTCAACCCGAGCTTTCTTGAAAGCTGATTCAAAATCTGTATTGTATTCTGGGAATCGAGATGTTTTTACTTGCCCAAAAATTGATGACCCACTTTTTTCTATATGTTTTTTCAATGAATAAACCTCTGATTGTCTCATTTCAGTATGGATAAAAACCACGGTTGTAGGAACCCCAGTAGAATTAACTATATCATATCCAACAATTGGACGCCCAACTAATATCGCAACTTGAATAGATTCGTCAAAATCATCCAAGACAATCTCTTTTACAACGCCATTAAACGTTGATGTAGGAATTAAATTATTAGGTGCTCTTACTCCTAAGAGGGTTAGGTATAGCCAACCACGGTCTGACTTCCATCCAATAATATCGTCATCTTTTATTGGTTCCGTAAAGTCTAAACTAACCATGATACCATTCTGTTTAACGCTATACTGAATATTCTGCAGCCTAACTGCAGATAGGCACAAAGAAACTGATGCCATAAAAATAATTAATGGTTTTTTCAATAGGACTCCGCTTTTTGACCCTGCTAATGGTCCACGATAATTTTATAATAAATCAGTGATTTAAAGCAAGAATTAAATTATATCATCTATCTACTAATATATACAGGCTTACTATTAGTGAACCATCTGATCTTATAATTAAAAGTTATTGTTTTTTTTAGATGTAAGAGTTTTTATCGATAGTTCTAAACGTTCAAAAAATTGATCTAAATGAGATTCCATCAAATCAAAATTTACTATAATTAATCGGATAACAAGATTAGAGTCGATGTAAGCATAGTTTACCATCGGACCACCATTTTTAATCATCAGGTTTCTTGCTTTTAACGTCATCTTATTATATTCAGATTCGGGAATCCCTTTTGGCTGAACTTGAAAGCATACATTTAGAAATTCGACACGATTCATTAACTTTAATTGTTTTGAACTAATTACTCTTTTTGAAGCATATTCAGCTAATTTAAATAATCTGTCTATATTTTTCTCATAACCTTCATCACCAAAATATTTCCATGCAAACCACAATTTAATAACATCAACTCTCCTAGCACACTGAAGTGAAGTCGTTCCCAGATCTAATAAATTATTCTCAACATCATGGAATAAGTACTCTGCTTCATCTACTTGATTAATTTCACTTAGAATACTGGGTCTTTTAAAAATTGCAGCTGTGCATGTTAATGGGACTCCCAACATTTTGTGTGCGCACCAAGAGAAAGAGTCAGAAAGTTTTGAACCAGCAAGTAAAGTTTTATGCATATTTGAGAATAACGCTCCCCCACCCCATGAACCGTCAACATGAAACCAAATCTTGAAATAATTACAGATAGACCCAATTTCTTGTAAGGGATCAAACCCGCCTTTGACTGTGGTTCCTGATGTAGCCCCAACAAAGAATGGGAAGTCGCCATTGCTTAATGATCTCTCTATTGCGTTTTTTAATTTTTTTACTATCATAGCTCCATTTTTATCAATTGGGATTTTTATTACATTATTTGTGCCAACACCAATTTGGTTTGCAGCTTTTATCATTGAGTAATGAGCATCTTCAGAAATGTAAGCAATCATTCTTGAACTATTGAAAAGGCCATCAGTCATTGTTGTGGGTTCAGAGAAATGGCGTGCTGCAAGCATTGCCAACATATTTCCACTACTTCCGCCTGTTACAAAAGTCCCTCCTCCATTAGGATAACCTATTAGGTCTGACATCTTTTTTGTTAGCTGTTTTTCCATAACAGTTGCAACAGGGCTCATTTCAAAAGTATACATCGAGGTGTTTGTGGCTGCTGATATAATTTCGCCCATAAAGCCATACACAGAGAAACCAGAAAAAAGCTGGTTATAAAACTGAGGGTTACCCGTTTTTACCGAACTAGATAAATATTTTTTAATTAAAACTTTTAGTTCCTTAGGACTAGATTTATTTTCTAAACTAAAATCATTCTCTAGTTTTTTTAAACTAGTCTTTGGCTTAACCTCCTGAAATTTTTTTCTGGATTGGCTCAAATAACAAAGTATAGAATCAAAAAAGTCTTTTAGTAATTTATTTTTTGATGAATCATCCATCGATTAAAATTAAATTAATTTTCCAATGTTAATTGCAATAAAAATTGTTTGTAATTGAGCATTTGAATTATGGTTATCACTTTCTAAAATAAAAGGATGATCAATATAAAAAAATTATTTATTTCCTTGTCAACAATGTTTATTGCGATATTTAGTCCGATTGAGATGGCACCGATAAAAACAACAATTCGACTATATTCAATATTTGAAAGCTTTGGCGCACAAACACAAGAACTAAAAAAGAGCACTGAAATAAATTATAGTTTATCAGGGAAAGCATTAGATAGCACCTTATACAATCATTCAATCCCCCTTAGTGAAAAATATGTCTACGTCACTGGACCTAGTGAAGGAGTTCGGCTACATAAAACCTATGATAAGAAGAAAATTTTATCTTATCGCTTTTTATACAACTCAGCTGGAAAACGCGTCTCAACATCACTTTATGGCGCCGGTGATAGTTTATTTTGGAAAGAGTTTTTTAAATATGATAACCAAAATAGATTAATTAAAACAATACGATATAACCCAAATAGAGCTATTAATTCCGAAAGTATACCGCAAGAAGATCTAACTGGAAAATTAATTTGGGGTGAAAACTATAACTATGACTCCACCGGTACGGTTTTAAAAAAGGAGGAGGTTTACGATGGGCACGTTCTTGAGGTTTCTACATATAAAATAGATAGTGTAGGGGTGCCCGAAAAAAAAGCAGAGTATTTTGACCCCTCTGTAATATTTAGAACTATTTTTTTTCATAATGAATTTGATCAGTTGATTAATGAATCAACGGTTGGAAGACTAGGAAAATCAGAAGGATCAAAATCATATGAATACGATGGCTTTGGTAGGATGATAAAAGCAAAATATTACAACTCAAATGGTTTGTTGACAGAAACCTTAAAGAAAACATATAAAGAAATGGACTTTAGAATCTCTGAATTCAGAGTTGACTCATCGGGATATATTATCTCTGAAATAGAAACTCGTTTAGATACAGAAAGTAGACCATTTATAAAGGCCTTAGTTGATAGTCGAAGTCGTCTCACTGAAAAACAAGTTTTTTATTATGATAATTTGAATAGGGTGATTTCTATAAAGAGCTATGATATGTTGAGGAGAGGGAAAAACGATAATGAAATACCAATGACAGTTATAACGTACGAATATGAGTAAATTATATATAACTTTTTCTATGATAAATGAATAGCGGAGGTATTATGCGAGTCATTGATGTTAAAAGCGCTATAATAGGCGCTTTGATGGCGCTCTTGATTATCTCAAACTTAGGATTCCGAAATGAAACAGATGAGCTTGGTCATTTGATTGTACGTAGCCTAACAGTTGAAGATGATAGAGGAGTTATTATGAGCTATCTAGGTAATGGCTATATGCAAACATACAACCAATTTGGAGAGCCAACGCTATTTGTTGGAACCGGAAAAGATGGTGGTGGTTATATGAGAGTGTATAATGGAAGCGGTGATGAATCCACATATGTAGGCACAGGGCGAATGGGTGGTGGATATATACGTACTTACAATAACTCTGGGAAAGAGACAAGTTACCTGGGTACAGGTTCGGATAACGCAGGCCAACTTAGAATATATAGTAAAGATGGAGAAACTGGTTCTTATTTAGGCAATGGTTATTTACAATCCTATAATAAGTTTGGTGAAAGGACATTGTTTTTAGGAACAGGGTCTAGTGGCGGAGGATACATTAGAACATACAATTTTGATGGACAAGAGACCGCATATATGGGCACCGGAGCAGATAGCTCTGGGCAATTAAGAATATATGATTCTGTAGGGGAAACAGGAACATTTATAGGAAGCGGATATTTTAGGTCATATAATCAATTTGGCAAAATGTCTACCTATCTTGGTAATGGGCGCGATGGTGGCTGCTACCTTAGAACAAATAACAAATTTGAAACCGAGACTACCTTCTTAGGAACAAACAATGCTAACGAAGGTTTAATCAATTTAAATGATAAATTCGGCCAAAGTTTTTGGATAAGGCTCAATAAAGACGAATAATTTATTTTATACTATTTTTTGACTTTAACTTAATGTTTTATTAATTTTAAGGAACAAAAGGTATCCGAGTAGGGGGAGGAACATTTCATCACCCGATTTTAACCTTTATTTACATATTTCATATAGGAAGGATTGACCATGCGGAATTTACTGGTTATCACCATCCTATTATCATTTTTTGCTAACGCTCAAAATGATGGTATGGTGGTTACAAAATATCCTAGCGGGGCTCTAGAAACCGAGGGGAACTATTCTAACGGTGTCAGAAATGGCCTTTGGACCATCTGGTATGAGGGAGAGGTGTACCAAGATTATGGGGAAGATGGGGAACCAAATACACAAGATGAAGGCGAAAATAACGGCATCTGGGATTCAACAGAAACAGTAATCTTGGATTTAGATGGTGATACATTTTATGACCCACCTAAAAAAATGGAAGAGGGTAGTTACGAACAAGGAAACAGAATTGGTCTATGGACAACATGGTTTAAAACCGGTAACCGGAAAGAAGAAGCAAACTATGCAAATGGAAAATTAGATGGTGATCTTATTCGTTGGTTTGAAAATGGCAATAAGTCACAAGAAGGGGTATACGAACTGGGTAAACAATCCGGACAGTGGATCTGGTATTTTCAATCCGGAATAAAAAAAGAACAAACCGGATTTTTTGATGGAGAACAAAATGGAATTTGGGTTCAATGGTTTGAAGGTGGTTCAAAAAAATCTGAAAGAAAATTTAATAATGGTGAACGTGATAGTATATGGACAGCTTGGTATAAGAATGGTAATAAAAAATTTCAAACAACATATGACAATGGAAAACTTAATGGACCTTGGACCTCCTGGTATGATAATGGAATAATTAAAGAAAAATCAGGAAGTTACCTTAATAATAAATTAGATAAAAAATGGACATATTGGTCGGATGATGGAAATAAAACAGAAGAAACAGTTTACGATAAAGGGAAAAAACAAGGTAAACATGTTCGTTGGAATTCAGAAAATTTTAAAGTTATTGAAGGAAGTTATAATCAAGATGAAAAAAATGAAAAATGGACCTTTTGGTATGATGATGGTACTATGCAGCGTCAAGAAAGTTTTAGAAATGGTGAAATGGATGGCCAGTGGATCTGGTATCGACCGGACGGGATAAAAGATAGAGAGGGATCTTATAAAAATGGTGTGAAACATGGCGTCTGGACAATTTGGAACAATAGTGACCACAAAAAACTAGAAGAAACCTATGCAAACGGTAATATCGATGGGAAAGTGACTGTTTGGTATGAAAATGGCAATAAAGATAGGGAAGGTGTGATAAGGGGGAAAGAGCCTGAGGGCGTATGGCAATACTGGTATCAAGATGGTTCGAAAGATTTTGTTTTTGATTATGGGAAAGGACTGGATAGGGTAAGAATAGCTGAACTAGAGAAACGAGATGAGATTTTTTATAAAATTGGAAAATATCAACCATATACTGGTATCGTAATAGAAACAGGAGGAATCAAAGAATATTTACTGATAGGTAGATTTATTGCAGGTCGCCAAGATGGGCAATGGGTACAATGGTATAGAAATGGACAAAAAGAAGTTGATGGTATTTATTACCGAGGCAGAAAGCAGGGCCAGTGGAATTTATGGTACGAGAATGGTGTTCTTAAAGAGCAAGGAACTTTTGATATGGGGAAAGTTGATGGCCTTTATAAATACTGGTATGATAATGGTCATTTAATGCAAGAACAAAGTTATAAAAAAGGTGTGCAAAACGGAAAATGGACATGGTGGTTTAAACATGACCACAACCTCATTTTTACAGATGGAAATTGGAGTTATAATGGAACAACATACAAAGCTGAGGATGGAGAAGAACTTTGGAAATGGTGGTGGTATCTAAATGACAATAAAGAAAAAGAAGGGTATTATACGGAGGGAATTAAAAATGGTACATGGACTTGGTGGTATGAGTCAGGGATCAAACAATCTGAAGGTAACTATGTAAACGATGAACAAGATGATCTATGGTTATATTATAATTCTGATGGTTCAATTGGTGAAGAAATTACCTTTTCAGATGGGCAAAGGAACGGTAGATCTACGGTTTGGGTTTCCACGGAAGAAAAGTTGGAAGAAAAATTTTTTAAAAATGGTGAATTAGATGGGCCAAGTACTTTTTGGGATAATGGGTATCGTATAACAATGACTACTTATAAATCAGATGCTCCTAGCGGTCCTTGGGTAATTTGGTATCCAAATAGCGAACAAGTAAAAGAGCAAGGCTTTCATAGGAACGGCCAGCGGGATGGCTTGACAACATACTACTACCCCGCTGGAGTTAAACAACGAGAGGGTTACTACAACTTCAATTTAGGGCTTCCTGAAGGTATTTGGACATATTGGAATTCAGCTGGGAAAAAAGATTTTGATTTTGACTTTGGTGTAGACCTTGAACACATTTCCTTAGAAAATTTATCTGAGCAAGAGGGTGTTTTTTACAAAGTAGGGAACTCATCTCCTTTCACAGGTGTTATTACTCAAGAAAATCAAGAAATAGGTTATCTTTTCTTAGGTAGAACTAATGATGGACAAAAAGATGGCCCATGGGTAAAATGGTTTCCTAGTGGTAAAGAGATACCTGAAATATACCTAACTGATGTTCCCCAACCTGAACCTATGATACCGTGGAGCGGTAACAAAGAAGAACAAGGCCAATTTAAAAATGGGAAACGTGAAGGAGAGTGGACGTTTTGGCATGACAATGAACATATAAAATCAACAGGGTTTTACAAAAGTGGCATCATGAATGGTCCTTGGAAATTCTATTATAATAATGGAACAAAAGAAAAAGAAGGTGTTCTTGTAAATGGGAATGCTGATGGTCTTTGGACATTTTGGGATAAAGAAGGAACTAAAATACAAGAAGGTTCATTAAAGAGCGGTATAAAGGATGGCAAATGGACAGCATGGTTTGATGATGGTCGATCAACTGAAGGTTTTTATTTAAATGGCAAGAAAAGTGAAACATGGACAAGCTGGTGGGACCATGATCGAACCAGGAAAGAGATGCAAGGAAAATATAGAGATGGTAAAATGATTGATAAATGGTACTTTTATGACAAAAGTGGAAACTTGAAGGAAATAAGGTATTTTTCACCCGACTTTAATTAAAATTCATCTATTTTAACTCCCCCCTTCTTCAATCTCTAAAAATAGTTTGTTTTTTTACGAGCCAATAAAATCTTTGAGGAATACTCAATTAAATATTTACCATATTAAAAACAATACTCCTTATTAATAATTGTATACTGATTTAATTTCTCATACACTAAACTATTTATAAATCTTAAAATTGAGTACCATTATGAAATACGTCTATACATTTGGGGATGGCGAAGCCGAGGGCAAAGCCGACATGAAAAATCTTTTGGGAGGAAAAGGTGCTAATTTAGCGGAAATGAATCTCTTAGGAATTCCAGTTCCTCCTGGGTTTACAATAACTACTGAAGTTTGCACCCACTACTACAATAATAATCTTGTTTTCCCAGAAGCTTTAAATGATCAAACTATTATTGCTCTTAAAAATATTGAGTCCATAATGAAATTAGGATTTGGAGACAAACAAAACCCTTTATTGGTTTCCGTTCGATCTGGGGCACGCCAATCAATGCCAGGAATGATGGAAACAGTTCTTAATGTTGGACTCACTAGTAATACAATTCCTGGCCTAATAGAAAAAACGAATAATCCCAGATTTGTATATGATGCCTACAGAAGGTTGATAACTATGTATGCAGATGTTGTGATGGAAAAAGCCTCTGGTTTAGAACCTGAAGATGGTCATGGTATTAGACATAAATTGGAAAAGATTTTTGATAACTATAAACAAAGCCATAACTTAATAAATGACACCGATCTCTCCGGGGATCAGCTCCAAGAGATTGCAGGTTCATTTAAACTAGAAATTAAAAATACCCTTGGACAAGAATTCCCAGATGATCCCTATGACCAACTATGGGGCGGAATCGAAGCAGTATTTAAAAGCTGGAATGGCGCTAGGGCAAAAAGCTACCGCCAGATTGAAAATATTCCTGCAGAATGGGGTACAGCCGTAAATATTCAAGCGATGGTATTTGGCAATATGGGCGATGACTCTGCCACTGGTGTTGCATTTACACGAAACCCCGCAACAGGAGGTAATAAATTCTATGGTGAATGGCTAGTTAATGCTCAAGGAGAAGATGTAGTTGCAGGTTTGAGGACTCCGAATCCTCTAAATGAGGCCACCAAAACAGAGGATACACAAAAACTTCTTTCTTTAGAAACATCGTCCCCAGAATTATACAAAGAGCTCTATGGTATCCGTAATAAGTTAGAAGATCATTACCTCGATATGCAAGATATCGAATTTACAATCCAAGAGGGACGACTATGGATGCTACAAACAAGGGTGGGTAAACGAACTGGACAGGCGGCAATTAAAATGGCAGTAGACATGGTCAACGAAAACATGATTAATAAAACTACTGCTATAAAAAGAGTACGGCCCGAACAATTGGATGAGCTCCTTCACCCGATGCTTGATCCAAACAGTGAAAATAATGCAACCATCCTGGCTAAAGGTCTCCCCGCGGGACCTGGTGGCGCTTCTGGAAAGCTTGTTTTTACAGCAGATGATGCAGAAGAGTGGAATAAAAAAGGGGAACAGGTAATATTATTAAGAGAAGAAACATCTCCTGAGGATGTACATGGTATGCATGCTGCCGTTGCAATCCTTACGGCTAAGGGTGGGATGACATCCCACGCTGCTCTCGTAGCAAGAGGCTGGGGAAAATGTTGTATTGTTGGATGCAGCGATCTCCATATAGACTTGGATAATAAAGAAGTCCATATAGGAGATAACATTTTAAAAGAGGGTGATTGGATTACGATGAATGGAACTATTGGAAAAATTTATAAAGACCAATTAGATCTGATACCTGCTGATCCAGACTCAAATAATGAATACAAGCAGTTAATGATGTGGGCAGATGAATTTCGAGAATTAAAAATAAGAACCAACGCTGAATCTCCAACAGATGCAAAACAAGCAATTAAATTTGGTGCAGAAGGGATTGGTTTATGTAGAACAGAGCATATGTTCTTTGATGAAGATCGTATTTTAGCTATGCGAAAAATGATTTTAGCTTCTGATGAAGGATCAAGGAGATCTGCAGTAATGGAGCTATTACCATATCAGAAAAATGATTTTATTGGTATTTTCCGTGCTATGGAAGGACTACCTGTTACCATTCGATTATTAGATCCACCTCTA
>MDTB01029685.1_pt1 | contig 94857 bp, 113 predicted proteins | sample 811161 | NCBI WGS metagenome assembly MDTB01 (sample SAMN05326650, study PRJNA326480) | marine metagenome | isolation source: seawater | place: Mediterranean Sea | collected 2009
AACCTATAAAAACAGTCAATCGGGGCGTAGCGCAGCCTGGTAGCGCATCTGGTTTGGGACCAGAGGGTCGCAGGTTCAAATCCTGCCGCCCCGACCAATGTCATTATGAATATAAACAAAGTTGTTGTAATAGGCTCAGGAACAATGGGTAGCGGGATCGCTGCTCATTTATGCAACGCTAATGTTCCAGTAGTATTACTTGATTTAAAAACAGATATAGCTGAAAGAGCAAAAGAAAGAATATTAAAATCTCGTCCTCCATTATTATTTGAACAATCAAAAATTAACAGTCTTAAAATTGGCAATATTAATGATGATTTTGAAAATATTTCTGATGCTGATTGGATTATAGAAGCTGTCGTTGAACGAATAGATATTAAACATAAGATTTATGAGCAAATTTTTAAGAAAAGAAAAAAAGGTTCTATAGTTTCTTCAAACACTTCAACAATCCCTTTAAAAATTCTTTCAGAAAAATTAACAAACTCAGATAAAAAAGATTTTTGCATAACGCATTTTTTCAATCCAGTTCGATATATGGGTCTACTTGAAATTGTCAGGGAAGTGTCAAACGATAAAAAGAAAATAGACTTATTAAAAAACTTTTGTGAGGAAAAATTAGGTAAAGGTGTAATTATTTGTGGAGATACCCCAGGATTTTTAGGTAACAGAGTAGGTGTTTATGCTATGCAAATTGCAATGACAGAAGCAATAAAAATGAACTTATCAATAGAGGAGGCAGACTCAATTTTTGGTAGGCCAATGGGTATACCAAAAACAGGAGTCTTTGCTTTATATGATTTGATCGGGATAGATTTAATGTCTGATGTATTAAAAAGTTTTGAAAAAGAATTACCAAAGAATGATGAATTCCAAAAAGTAACCAAAGATATTCCAATAATACAAAAATTAATTGATACCGGTTACACCGGTAGGAAAGGAAAAGGAGGTTTTTATAGAATAAATAAGAACAGCGGTAAAAAAGTTTTAGAAGCACTTGATTTAAATAAAAATGAGTATTTTCCTACAAAAAAAATTGACCTAAAGATAAAAAAAATAAACCTTTTGGAACTTATTAATAGAAATGATAAATATGGTAGATATTCTTGGTCAGTTATTTCCAAAATAATTTTATATTCTTCATCTTTAGTTCCAAAAATAACTAAAGAATATAATGATATAGATGAAGCTTTAAGACTTGGGTTTAATTGGTCTATGGGACCTTTTGAGATGTTAGAGTCTATAGGTCTTGATAATTTTTTCTCTAAAATTAATAAGGAAGACATTAATCCTTTTTTAAAAAATCTGAAAGAACGCAATTCAAATAAGTTTTATGATCAAAGACAAAAATATACAAACATTGAAACATTAGCAAAAATAAAAAAATTAGTGATTAAAAAAGATAAAAATGATTCAGCGGAGATTTTTAGATTTAAAGATTTTAATATTGTTGAATTCAATACTAAGGCTAATGCTTTAGACTATAACTCAATGGATGCATTAATGAAAGCAACAGACAAACCTCTAATAATTATTAATGAAAGTATGCAGTTTTCAGCAGGTGTTAATTTAAATTATGTTATGGAATTTATTCAAAATAAAGACTTTAAATCTGTTGAAAAATTTATAAAATATTTCCAAGAAACATGCAGACACTTAAAGTATTGTAAAAGTCCAGTTATATCAGCTCCATCAGGATTAGCTTTAGGTGGAGGAGAGGAAGTTCTGTTACAAAGCAATTATGTTGTGTCCCATACAAATATTGTAATGGGTTTAGTAGAAACTATAGTAGGATTAGTTCCTGCAGGGGGAGGTTGTAAAGAACTTTTGTGGAGGTGGACTCAAAACGAACAGTCAAATAAAGATCCAGATTTTGCTCCTTTAAAAGTTTTTGATATTATTGGTTATGCTAAAACAGCTTCATCTCCACAGGAAGCAAAGCCTTTATTATTTTTAGATTCTAATCATGAGATAATAATTAACAGAAATAATCTTTTACCGGCAGCAAGATCCTTAATTAAAAATAGTAAAGATTTACCCTCCCCCAAAGAGTGTAAATTTAAATTATCAGGTCATCAAGTGAGAGAAAAAATGGAAAAGATTCTTGAAGACTTATATAATAACAAAAAAATCTTAGATCATGGTATGGAAGTTGGTAAAGAATTAGCATATGTTTTAAGTGGAGGAGATACTAGTTTGAATAAAGAGGTATCTGAAGATCAGATGTATAAATTAGAATTAAATAGTTTTATGAAATTAATTGAAACAGAAAAAACCCAACAAAGAATTAAACATACGTTAAAAACAGGAAAACCATTAATAAATTAAATGACAACATATAATGCACCAGTTGAAGAAATGATGTTTTTATTTGACAACCTTAAGGATAATAAAAACTATAATGAAATTGAAAAATTCAAAGAAATTAATTCTGATTTAGTTAAAGATATTTTAGATCAAGCAGCAAAAATAAACAAAGAAATTGTTCATCCTTTAGCTAAAATTGGCGATGAAAATCCATGTGTATATGAAAATGGAATTGTGAGATCACCTCCAGGTTATAAGGATGCTTATACAAAATTCATTAATGAAGGATGGACATCATTATCATGCGACCCTAAATATGGCGGTCAAGGGATGCCAAAGACAGTGAGTACTTTTTTTGAGGAAATGCTATCATCTTCAAGCTTATCATTTAAACTTTACAGCGAATTAAGTATCGGTGCATATAATTGTATATTACATCATGCAGACGAAATTATTAAAAATAGATTTCTTCCAAAAATAGTTGAGGGCAAATGGAGTGGCACAATGTGTTTAACCGAATCTCAATGTGGAACGGACCTTGGTTTAATAAAAACGAAAGCGGTAAGACAAAAAGATAATTCATTTTTACTAACAGGACAAAAAATTTTTATAACATCCGGTGATCATGATTTAACAGAAAATATTATTCATCTAGTTTTAGCTAAAATTCCAGGAGGGCCCAACGGAACTAAAGGAATTAGTTTATTTCTAGTACCAAAGTTTAACGTTAATGATGATAGTTCGATAGGAACAAGAAATGGAGTTAGTACATTATCTATTGAAAGTAAAATGGGAATAAAAGGATCTCCAACATGTGTACTTAACTTTGATAACGCAAAAGGATTTCTTATTGGAGAAGAAAACAAAGGTTTAAGCTCAATGTTTACTATGATGAATTTAGAGAGAATAATAGTTGGGATACAAGGTCTCGGAATTGCCGAAACCGCTTATCAAAATTCTTTAGCTTATGCGAAAGAAAGAAAACAAGGAAAATCAAATAATAATAAAAATAATCAAACGGATGAAATTATTAAACATGCCGATATAAGAAGAAGTTTGTTGAACATGAAATCAATTATAGAGGGGCAGAGATCATTAGCATTTTGGTTATCTCAGCAGATAGATGTTAGCTTAAATCATAAGAATGAAGAAATTAGAAAATCTTCCGAACAAATAGTTTCCTTAATTACTCCAGTTATTAAATCTTTTTTTACTGACATGGGTACAGAAATAACGAATGAAGCTATACAAGTATTTGGTGGGTACGGTTATACAAAAGATCAAGGAATAGAACAACTATACAGAGATAATAGAATAACTCCAATATATGAGGGAACTAATTCAGTTCAAGCTATCGATTTAGTTTTTAGAAAAGTTTTAAATAATAAAATTTTATCTAACTTTGTATCAATTATAAGAAATGAAATTAAAGATGAAAAGGGAAAATTGGAATTACAAAACTTTTCAAAAACTTTAGAAACAAAACTTAAACTTTTGGAAGAATTTGTTAAATGGCTTGAAGATAAAAACAAAAACAATAAAGACGATGTAAGTTCAGCGTGTAATGATTTTTTGAAAGTCCTAGGTTATATTTCTATTGCCTTTTCTTGGTTTAAGATGACTAAAGTAAGTTTAGATAAATTAAGTAAAAACAAAAATTTTTATGAGGAAAAAATAAACACTGCTAAATATTTCTATGACAAAATTTTACCAAGAGTTGAGATGCATTTTAAATCTGCAAAAACCGGAAGCAGTTTTATCATGAGTGCAAAATTTAATTAAAATGAATTCTTACGAAACCAGTTTAGACAAAAACAAAGCAAATTTTGTCCCTTTGTCCCCTCTATCATTTTTGGAAAGGGCTAAAGATATATATCCAAATTATGAAGCAATAATTTACGAAAGTCGTAAGTATAATTGGAGTCAAGTTTATAAAAGATGTGTAAAATTTGCGAGTGCATTAACAAAAATTGGCGTTAAAAAAGGGGATACTGTTTCATTTTTAGCTTTTAATACACCTGAAATATTTGAGGCTCATTATTCAGTTCCTATGTCAGGTGGTGTATTAAATACTATTAATATTAGATTAGACGCTAAAACAATTGCTTATATTTTAGAACATAGCGAAGCTAAAGTCTTAGTTGTAGATAGACAATTGCATGTTGAAGTTAAGAAAGCTCTAAGTACTTTTAAAAAAAAAATTACCATTATTGATATTAATGATAAATATGCTGATCAATCTAAATTAGAAAAGATAGGTGATTTAGAGTATGAAGAATTTTTAAATACTGGTGACGAAAATTTTAAGTGGAAAATGCCAGAAGATGAATGGCAAGCTATATCTCTTAGTTATACTTCAGGGACAACAGGGAATCCAAAAGGTGTTGTTTATCATCACAGAGGAGCATACTTAATGTCCACTGGAAGTGCTACAGCTTGGAATATGCCAAATGGGTTAAATTTTTTAACTATTGTTCCTATGTTTCATTGTAATGGTTGGTGTTATCCTTGGACTGTTCCTATGTTAAATGGAAAAACAATTTGTTTAAGAAATATTGATATAAAAAAAATATTTGAATTGATAGAAAAATACAATGTCACCCATTTTGGAGGAGCTCCAATTGTACTAAATATGATAACAGGTGCTCCTGAAAGTGATAGAAAAAAACTAAAAAATAAAGTTTTTGTATTAACAGCAGGAGCTCCACCTCCTAGTATAATATTTAAAAAGATGAAAAATTTAGGTTTTGAAGTAATGCATGTTTATGGCTTAACTGAAACTTATGGTCATGTATCTCAATGTGCTTGGAATAAAGAGTGGAATGACCTAGATGAAGAAAAACAAAATGAGATAAAAGCAAGACAAGGCGTAAGATATCCTAATACAGAAGGCATAAGCGTTATGAATCCAGAAACAATGAAAGAAGTTCCAAGAGATGGAAAAACAATTGGTGAGATTATGATTAGGGGAAATGTGGTAATGAAAGGTTATTTTAAAGATAAAGCTGCAACAGAAAAGGCTATGAAAAATGGATGGTTTCATTCTGGTGATTTGGCTGTAATGCATGCCGATGGTTATATTAAAATTCAAGATAGGTCTAAAGACATAATTATATCTGGAGGTGAAAACATATCTTCAATTGAGATAGAAAACACTTTAGCAAAACATCCTTCGGTTTCAATTGCAGCTGTTGTAGCTAAACCAGACGAGAAATGGGGAGAGGTTCCCTGCGCATTTATTGAAACTGTTAAAGACAAACCAGTGACAGAAAAAGAATTAATAGCTTTTTGCAAAGAAACTTTAGCAAATTTTAAAGTTCCCAAAAAAATAGAATTTTGCGATCTACCAAAAACATCAACAGGAAAAATCCAAAAATTTGAACTTAGAAAAAAAGCAAAAGGTTAAATTAATAATGGAAAAAATATCGATTGATTTGTTTTGGGAACTCGGTAATGGTAAAATGACACCAGGCAATTACTCTAATCAACATGAGATTATTTTTACACCCAAAATAAAAATAACTGCCGACTCTGCTCCAGACTGGAGCGGTAATAAATTAAATATCAATCCAGAACAAACTTTAGCAGCTTCTTTAAGCAGCTGCCACATGATGACTTTCTTAGCTTTAGCAGCAAAAATGAATTGGCCCGTAATTAACTATAAAGACAATGCAATAGCGACCTTAGGAAAAAACTCAAAAGAAAAAATGTCAGTTACTAAAATAGAACTGAATCCTAAAGTTGCTTTTTCTGATAAATTTAAAGTAGAAACAAATGAATACAGAAAAGTTCAAGATAGAGCACATAGATATTGTTTTATTGCAAATTCATTATCTGACGAGGTAAAAGTTTTAATAAATTAATATTTATGAATATTAAGAAAAATAATGAAATCTTAAAAACCTCCATTAACTCAGATGGCATTCTAGTTCTTACGCTAAACGATCCCAAAAATCACAATGCTTTATCTGAAGAAATGATTTTTAACATTCAGACATCGCTAGATGAGTCAATTAACAACAATGAAGTAAGGGTAATAATAATTTCAGCTGAAGGCCCTACGTTTTCTGCTGGTCACGATTTAAAAGAATTAACTCTTAGTCGTAAAAATCCTGATAAGGGAAGAGCTTATTTTAAAAAAATAATGTCAAAATGCTCTAAATTAATGCAAGCAATTGTTAATAACCCAAAACCTGTTATCGCCGAAGTCTCAGGTGTTGCAACTGCAGCTGGTTGTCAATTAGTTGCTAGCTGTGACTTAGCCTACGCAAGTAAGTCAGCTAAATTTGCTACTCCAGGTGTTAATATCGGTTTATTTTGCTCTACACCAATGGTTGCTGTATCTAGAAATATATCTAATAAACATACTATGGAAATGCTTTTGAGCGGGGAGTTTGTTTCTTCGGAAAAAGCTGAAAAAATAGGATTGGTCAATAAGTCTATTGACGATTCATCTCTTAAAAAGCAAACTTTAGAAATGGCTCTAAAAATATCAAAAAAATCCGCTATGACTTTAAAGATTGGAAAAGAAGCATTCTATAAACAAATTGATATGACCTTATCAGATGCTTACGATTACGCTTCTAAGGTTATGGTAGACAATATGTTAAAACTTGATGCAGAAGAAGGAATAGGCGCTTTTATAGAAAAGCGTAAACCTAAATGGCAAGATAAATAAAAACTTATTTAAAAAAAATTCTGAGGAATAAAATTGTTGTTAGAAATTGATAGTAAAAAAGTTTTTTCATCTGATGTTGGTAAAACATTTGATAAAAATAAAGAGTCCATAATACTCCTGCATGGAAGCGGTCAATCGCATGTTGTATGGTCTTTGACTGATCAGTATTTATCAGATGAAGGTTATAATGTTTTTGCCCTGGATTTTCCTGGTCATGGAAATTCAGATGGAGAGAGTTTAAAATCTATTGAAGAAATGGCTGATTGGGTAGAAAAATTTATTCTTAAAAAAGGTATAAATAAAGTAACTATACTTGCCCATTCCCAAGGTTGTTTAGTGGCCTTAGAATACGCAAACAAGTTTCCAAAAAAATTAAAAAAAATAATATTTGTTGCTGGCTCGCATAAAATTCCTGTAAATAAAAAGTTATTAAACTTGGCGGAGTCTGGGGACATGGAGTCACTGAATTTAATGATGAAGTGGGGCTACGGTTATTCAAAACAATTTATTGGAGGAAACCCTCTTCAAAAAATACTTAATTCAGCCAGAGAAGTTAGAGAAGTTTTGGCAATAGATTTAAAAGCCTGTAATAATTACACTAACGGTATTAATGTTGCTAAAAAAATTAAATGTCCTACTCTACTAATACTTGGTGAATTAGACAAAATGATTAAACTAGAAACTGGAAAAGAGTTTTCAAATTTAATAACTAACTCAAAAATACATATAATTAAAAATTGTGGTCATATGATAATACTTGAAAATGCATTTGAAATGAGAGAGAAAGTTGCTGAATTCTTAAAAATATGAAAAAATATTCAATTTCTAAAACTAAAAGACTTAGAAGCACACCTTTTACCTCAAGATTAGAAGAGTATGGTGTTGGTGGATACACTGTATACAATCACATGCTTCTACCTACTTTTTTTAAATCTTTAGAAGAAGAGTATGAACATTTAAAAAATCATGTTCAAATATGGGATGTATCTGTTCAAAGGCAGATAGAAGTAAGCGGAAAAGATTCTTACAATTTAATACAACTAATGACCTGTAGAGACTTGTCTAAAGCTGAGTCCAATAAGTGTTACTATGCTCCAATTATAGATAAAGAAGGCAGCATGATTAACGATCCTCTTATTCTAAAAATAAGTGACAGCAAATGGAGAATATGCATAGCAGATTCCGACGTCCTTCTTTTTGCCAAGGGAATTACTAGTATAAAGAATTTTGAGGTGAATATTTTTGAAAAAGATATATCTACTCTTGCAATACAAGGCCCAAAATCTGAAAATTTAATGAAAAAAATTTTTGGAGAAAAAATTTTAGAATTAAAATTTTTCAATTTTAACTATTTTGAATTTCAAGGTGTCAAACATATGATATCAAAATCGGGATATTCAAAACAGGGTGGTTATGAAATATATATAGAAAATATAAAATCAGGATTAATTTTATATGATCACTTTTTAAAAATGGGAGTTGAATTCGACTTAAAACCTGGATGTCCTAATGCAATAGAAAGAATAGAAGGGGGGCTTCTTTCTTATGGCAACGACATGGATATAAGAGATAATCCATATGAATGTGGTTTTGATAAATATGTAGATTTAGACTCACAGACTAACTTTTTAGCAAAAGAGTCATTAAAAAAAATTAAGTCAAAAGGAGTAAATAGAAAATTAATGGGTGTTAAAATTGATTCAAATGAATTAAATTTATTTAATGAAGAAAAGATTTACGACAAGGATAATAATTTGATTGGTTTTTTAAGATCTGCTGCTTTTTCACCTAAATTTAAAAAAATAGTTGGTATAGCCATGATCAATTCTCCATATTGGAAAAAGGGACAAAGCTTTAAACTATCTTATAATGGTTCTTTCATAAGCGGTGAAGTTTGTGATTTACCAATTAAATAAAATGAAAAAAGCAAAAATATATATACCAACTAAATCAGCTATGCAATCTGGCAGGGGTAACAGCAAAAACTGGATTCTTGAATTTGAAACTAAAGACACAAAGGCAAGTCCGTTAATGGGATGGGAATCATCAACAGATACTATGGGTGAAGTAAAACTTGAGTTTTCATCTAAGGAAAAAGCTCAAGACTACGCTGAAAAAAATAGTATTTTATTTGAGATTATAGAACCAAAAAAAAAGAAATATATTATTAAATCTTATGAAGATAACTTTACTAAAGACTAATTATGTGGCGTAGTTTTTTTACTGATAAAAAATGGTTGCTCTGGTCATGGGGAGGTTTTGTGTTTATTATACTATCTCTTCTTTCCCAAACATGGATAGATGTAAAAATTAACGAATGGTATAAGGGTTTTTACGACTTACTACAAAAAGCTCCGGAAAGAGAGCTTTCAGAGTTTTATGATGGGATAATGATATTTATGAAATTAGCTATTCCGTACGTTTTTATTTACACAATAACCAATTATTTTACTAGACTTTGGGCATTTAGATGGCGTGAAGCCATGACGTTTTCCTATATGCCTTACTGGAGAGCTGTCGATGCTAAAGTAGAAGGTGCTTCGCAACGAATACAAGAAGATGCGATGAATTTTGCAAAGATAGTAGAAAGTCTAGGACTCCAGGTTGTAAGAGCTATTATGTTATTGATAGCTTTTATTCCAATACTTTGGGGACTTTCTTCAAATGTAGTTATTCCTTTTTTTAAAGATTTAAACGGGTCTTTAGTGTGGGTTTCTTTGACAGCTAGTCTTGGAGGTTTAATAATTAGCTGGATTGTTGGTTATAAATTACCTGGGTTAGAATATAACAATCAAAAAGTAGAAGCTGCTTTCAGAAAAGAATTAGTTTATGGAGAAGATGACAGAAAAAACTATGTTCAAGCGCCAACAATTTTACAGCTTTTTACAGGAATAAAGTTTAATTATCACAGACTGTTTTTACATTATGGTTATTTTGATTTGTGGTTAATTATGTACAATCAATCTATGATTATAGTTCCATATTTACTTATGGGACCAGGTTTATTTACAGGAGCTATGACTTTAGGTGTCTTAATACAAACTTCGTCTGCTTTTAGAGAAGTTCAAAGTAGCTTTTCATTGTTCTTACAAAACTGGACAAGAATAACTGAATTAAGATCTATTTATAAGCGTCTAATGGAATTTGAAGAAGCTATAAATTTTAAAAATAAGTTGAGAAAACCTAGAAAATCTGATGTAAGAGCTTAATGGAGCTCTATCTTAAACTCATTGATGTTTTATTACCTGTCTTCTTTGTAATAGGAATAGGTTACTACTTAGGTAAAAAAGATCCTAATTTAAATACTACATTTATAACTAATTTTGCTGGGAATGTTGGAACCCCTGCTATGATTTTTTATACCATTACTACTACCGGTGTTACTTTAAGTGTTTTTATTGAATATTTCATTTATGCATTAATTATTATTGCTGGATTTGCTTTAGTAGGCCTAGTATTTTTATTCTTTCTTAAAAAAGATGTGATAAGTGAATTGCCACCTCTAATTCTACCTAATACTGGCAATATGGGAATCCCAATATGTCTTTTTGCTTACGGGACTTCAGGCCTGGGTGTAGCGTCAGCGATAGCATCAGTAATAATTTTATTACATTTTACTGTAGGCGTTTTGTTAGCTAAAAAAAGTTTTTCATTAAAAATATTAATTAAAAATATGCCCATTTACGGATTAATAGTTGCTTTATTATTTCTTTATTTTGAATGGGATGTTCCAGGATATTTAGAAAACACAACTTTTCTCTTAACTTACGCTACTATTTTTCTCGTACTTATGTCTTTGGGTATTGCATTAACAAAATTGAAAGTAGTTTCTTGGACACACGCATCCATTTTAGGCGCTGTGAGAGTAATAATTGGACCTGTAATTGGTTTTGCTCTAATCAAATTTTTAAACCTAACTGGTTTTTCAGCTGGAGTTTTATTGATTCAGTCGTCTATGCCTAGTGCTGTGCTTACTTATCTTGTTGGTTCAATGTATTCAGAAAAGAAAATAGTAGATAATGTAGCAAGTGTTATTGTTTCATCGACTTTAATGTCTTTTATTACAGTTCCAATTGTTGTTTATTATAGTCTTAAATTTTTTCAATAAATACAATGGTTTATAAGAAGTTCTTAATGTAATTTATTAATATATAGGTAAATACTAATTACTAAAAAATGAGAAAAAACACATGTTCATCTAAAAAGCCCATAAAATATGAGTTTTTTAAGATTAAAAAGGGTTGCTAATGAAGAATAATAAATCGATCAGAATGATTGATATTCATATCTTTTAAAGCAATGCAATATAAGAATATACCTTTTAATGGGCCGCAGATAGCGTTTTTTTTGCGTTTACAAATTATATATTACAACTTAAGGGTGCAAGGTACTAAATTAATGATTCAAATAGGGGAGATGGTCTAGAAACCTTGATATAAGGCAATTTTAGAGCATTACACCTTCTGATTTAAGGAGTTTTTTTTTAGTTTTAATACCACCTTTACCTGAATAACCGCCTAGTTTTCCATCTGATCTAACAACTCTATGGCAAGGGACATTAGGAGCATAGGGGTTTTTAGCGCATGCGTTAGCTACGGCACGTGATGATTTGGGTTTTTCAATGCCTATGGCAACTTGTTTATAGGTTAAAACCTTTCCTTTGGGGATGGTTGATATAAATCTCCAGACTTTACGTTCAAAGTCAGTTCCTTTTTTCATTAATACATCAAAAGAAATAATAAAATAAATATGCTAATTAAAAAAAATCCAAAAACCAAAATTAAAAACCTGTTTTTTGTTTTTTCAGAAATATTTGACCAAAAATATATAGCCAAAAAAACTATTAAAGGAATTCCAAGACCAATTATAATATATTTAGGCATTAACTGATCCTAACTTATGTTCTTGACAATGAGAATGTGATATATTATATTATTCCGATAATTAATGGTTATCGGAAATACTAGCTATGAGTGAACTTGTAACAGATATAAAAAGCTTAGAGATTGAAACTTTAAAGAACCTAAGAAGCTCAAAAGCAGACAATACTTTGAGAGCTTATCAGTCTGACTTTAAAGACTTCGCATTATTTTGTAATAAAAATAGCTTTCCAGCATTACCAACAAACCACAAAGTTATAGCTTTGTACTTAACCCACTTATCTAAAAGTTCGAAATTTAGCACTTTAAAGAGACGCATAGCTTCTATTAGCGTTATTCATAAAGCTAAAGGTCATTATTTAGATACCAAACATCCTATGATTATGGAAAACTTATTGGGCATAAAAAGAATAAACGGTACTAATCAAAAATCAAAAAAACCTATATTAATCAATGATTTAAAAGCAATAATTAAAGCTATAGATCAATCAAATATAAAATATCTAAAAAAACTTAGAGACAAAGCATTGATATTAATAGGATTTTCAGGTGGATTCAGAAGATCGGAATTGGTGGCAATAGAATTGGATGATGTTGAATTTGTAACTGAAGGGGTAAAAATATTTGTAAAAAGATCGAAAAACGATCAGTCTGGAGAAGGAATGACGAAAGCAATACCCTACTTCCTTAACGATGAATATTGCCCAGTTAAAGGCTTAAGAATTTGGATTAATCAAAAAAATATTACAAGTGGTAGGATTTTTAATTTATCTGATAAAAGCGTAGCTTTAATAATAAAAAAATATGCCGCTTTAGCAGGGCTAAACCAAGATAAATATGCGGGACATAGCCTTAGATCTGGATTTGCAACATCTACTGCTGAGTCAGGTGCTGAAGAAAGAAATATCATGAATATGACTGGTCATAAAACAACACAAATGGTTAGAAGGTACATCAAAGAGGCAAATTTATTTAAAAACAATGCCTTGAATAAAATTAAAATATAATGGTTTATAATAACCTTAAAATACTTTTTGACAAAAAATCAAATTCTTTTCTGTAAATAGATTTGTAATTTCTAAAATGATGTGTCCATTTTTTATAAAAAAGAGTCTTACTCTCATCAATTATATCTATTTGTCTAATATTTTTAGCTGTAGCTACATGAGAAATGGCTCCATGACATGATATCAATAAATCTGAACTTTTAACTATGTTTTCTAATTGTAAAAAGTTTAAATTCTTTAAAAAAGTAACCTTATTATTAAAGTTATTAGAAGAAACTTTATTTAAAATGTCTGGTGGATTTAAGCCTGTTGTAACAATAATATTTTTATTAGTTTTGTCCGCAACTAAATTTAGAAAAGCAGTTAATTGACTTTCTGAAGGCTCAATATTTATATAATTAGAGATATATTTCCCGTGAATCCATTTTTCGTCAAAATGAAATAAAATGTAGTTTTTGGTTACGTGACTTAAATCATTATAATTGCTTTCGGGCAGTGTATTTAGATCACTTTTGTCATACTTAAAATTTAATTGATTTAATATATTATGAATATCAGAGAAATAAGAAATATTTGAATTTGAATTTGAAATAATCTTAACCTCAGTTTTTAAGAAAAAAGAAATAAACATGGATCTTTTTTTTGAGTCATGAATAATAATAGCTTTATACGAATCTTGTTTTAGAGATTTAATTAAAGCAGTCTTTTCAAAAAAACCTTTTTTTAATAAATAAACTTTATCTACCAATCTATAAGACTTTATATAATCATAATTTTTTTCAGAAGCAACGACTGTTATATGTGCTTTTTGTTCATTTCTTTTTATAGATTTAATAAGAATTGCGCTTAAAAGAAAGTCCCCTATTCTATCAGTTCTGAAAATTATATACTTCTTCATCTATAAAGAAAATTATTAGAATCCTGATTTTTTAACAAAATCTAAATCGGAATCTACCATGTCTTTTACTAATTTATTAAAGGTAACTTTTGGTTTCCATTTAAGAGATCTCGAAGCCTTATTGTAATTAGCGCATAAAGTATCAACTTCTGCAGGTCTCATTAGATTTTTGTTAATTTTTACATACTTTCTATAGTCTAGACCTACATAAGCAAATGCTTGTTTAGCAAAATCTTTTACAGAATGCATTTTCCCTGTCCCTATAACATAATCTACGGGTTTTTTTTGTTGTAACATTTTCCACATTGCCTCAACATAATCTTTTGCATGACCCCAGTCTCTTTTTGCTTCAAGATTTCCTAATTGCATATCTTTTTGAAGACCTAGCTTAATTCTAGCAACGCTATGTGATATTTTTCTTGTAACGAATTCAAAACCTCTTCTCGGAGACTCATGGTTGAACAAAATACCCGAACAAGCAAAAATATTATAAGCCTCTCGATAATTTCTAGTTAGCTCAAACCCCGCAACTTTAGAAATTCCATAAGCTGACCTTGGATGAAATTTCGTATTTTCATTTTGAGGTTTTTCAACAACTTTTCCAAACATTTCAGATGAAGCAGCAAAATAAAATTTACTCTTGGGTGAAAAATCTTTAATAGCAGATAGCACAAAGTGATTGCCATTAATATTAATATTTAATGTTGAAAACTCATCTTCAAAAGAATAATTCACATAACTTTGTGCAGCTAAATTATAAATTTCATTAGGTTTAATTTTTTGAATTATTTTTACTAAACTCGCGTAGCTTTCCAAGGAAGCACTGTGAAGTTTTATTTCACCTAATAAATGTTTTATTCTCCACAATCTGTGTGTTTCATCTTCTATAGCAACTCTTCTTACTATTCCATGTACTTCGTACTTTTTTTTTAAGAGAAGTTCACTCAGGTAAGAACCGTCTTGCCCAGTTATTCCAAGAATTAAAGCAATCTTTTTTCTTATTTTTCCCATATATATTTATTTTTACTTTTGATATCTAAACTTTTGTTGATAATAAATTTGGCTACATTTGTTGAATTGAAATATTTTAAATATTTCTTTTTTCCATTTTTTCCAATTTTCTTTCTTAATTTTTCATCACTTGCTACTTTAACTATTTTTTCAGATAAGTCATTTAAGTTTTTATAAAAAACCATTTCTTCATCATTAAAGAAATCCCTATAACAAGTCTTTTCATCTATTAGAGTAACTAGCCCGTTACCAATTATTTGAGTTATTCTATCACTACTATAATATTTTATAGGTTCGCCTCTGCTCAAATTTAAACCCATTTTAGAATTAGAAATCGCTTTTAAATAATTGTCTGCCCAAACTGGCTGTACACTATTTGCTCCATAGACATCAAATTTTATATTTGGTGTTATGTTCATTAGCTTAGAAACAAAGTTAATACGGTCATCAAATTTACCTCTTTTTAATACGCCTCGATGAACTCCATGACTTAGAGCGTAAAAAACATCCATGTTACATGATTTATCAAAATTATTTAATGTCTCAAAAGAACTATCTGCTGGATTAGGTATAAAATGAAACTTATCCTTTTGTTTTATAAAAGACAAAGCTTTAGGGGAAGTGGTTAAAAAGTTTTCATCTACATAATCAACCTTGTTAAGTATTCTTTCTTTATTTTTATCAAAATCTGGTCCCTTTTTATTTAAAGGGTCCAGAAACCATTGGGCAATTTTAAGATTGGGATAATTTTTTTTTAGATCTCTTAGAGTTTCTGGATATATAGAGTCTGCGTGACCAAGAACTATCATATCAGGTCTAAAATTATAGCACGTGTTTACAAGTTTAGAATTTAGTTTTTTGCTCCCAGAAAGATCTTTGTAGTTTTTATAATATTTCTGTATATCTCTGTCGCTAAAATCTAAAATACTGTGGCCCAATCTTATTAGTCCATTATTTATTCTTCTACCCGTATTGAAATACAACCTTCCATCATGCCTTTCGTTAAAATTTGTAACGTGAACAATTCTTAATTTTTCAGTTTTTTGAAAGTAGTTTAATTTTCTATTTGAGACTAATATTTCTTCTCTATAACTATCTATATCATTGCTACTTTTTTTGTGAGTTAAATAAAAATTTTTATAGGCAAGTTTTTGATAATTTGTTCTTAAAGTCTTGTTTTTAATTAATAAGTCAATTTTTTTTTTTAATTCATTTTGATTAAGTTTTTGGAGAATTATAGCATTAGTTACAGTTTCAGGTAAACCTCCTTTGTTGCTTATTATAACTGCACAAGCATTTGCAGATCCCTCTAAACTGGTTCTCCCAAAAGGCTCGTTCCATCTTGAGCATGCTACAGCAATACTAGTTTTTTTAAAAATTTTTATAACTTCTTTGTGGTTTAGAAATCCTAAGTTTTTTAACCTTTTGTGTTTAAATACTATCTTATCTCTATGCTCGTCTCCAATTACTAATGCATGCCAGTCTTTATTTTTATTTAAAACTTTTATAACTGCAGATCCAAAAATATCGTATCCTTTTGAACGGTTTAATTTACCGACGAAAGTAATCCATTTTTTTTTCTTACTCAAATTTACTTTATTTTTTGAAGCAGATTGAAAAATGACAATTAATTTTTCACTACTAAGCGATCCAGAAGGAAATTTTTCTAAAAACCTCTTTTTAGACCATTGACTATTAAAAATAATTTTATCACATATATCAACTATATACTTTCTTTCACCTAAGCTTTTTGAGCCTGTCATCGTCAATGGATCATTATGAAAGTACAATACAAATTTAGAAGTGACACCTTCTTTGATTAAATATTTTAAATAATGTGGTCTATTATGAATTTCTATAATTTGAGACGGAGAAGATTTTTCAATTTTTATAAATTCATCCATATAGTTTTCACTTTGACTTCCAAAAAACATTCTTTTTAATTTAATATTTTTGTAATTATTAGAGAATTTTTTTTTATAAGATGTATTTCCGTAAACTTTTATACTTTTTTTAAATTTACTTAATTTAAGAGTGTCGTTCACAAATAAAGAAACTGCACCAGGATAAACTGGAGAAAAATTTTCTTTGTAGGGTAATAATATTGATATTTTCATTTATATTTACTTTTAATCTTATTTCTTAGAGGTCTATTATTCTTTATATAATATTCTCTAGAAATTGCTTCATTTTTTGAAGATTTTTTTTCCATATAAATAAGCTTCCATTTCCTACCTCTTGTAAATTTTGCCCCTTTTCCATCGTTATGTAATTTGATTCTATTGTTTAGATTATTAGTATAACCTACATAAGTGACTGATTTTTTTTCTAGAGACTTAAGCACGTAAACATAGTAATTCATCAATCGTAAAAAATACCTAAGTGGGTATACTTAATATTTAAGTAGTCTTTAATAGCCATAGAGCCGCCCTCTCTACCGTATCCAGTTTGTTTTATACCTCCAAAAGGTGCTTCTGCAACTGCAACAACAGGAGTGTTAATAGCAACCGTACCACTCTCCATTAACTCTGAAGCTTTATTAGCCTTTTTCATATCATTCGTATAAATATAGCTTGCAAGACCAAGTTCGTTTTTATTTGCTCTTTCAATTACCTCATCAAAAGTTTTAAAACTAAGAATAGGAACTAACGGCCCAAATGGTTCTTGTTTCATTATTGTGAAATTGTCATTTACTTCATCAAATATAGTAGGCTCATAGTAAAAACCTTTATTAAAATCAGCTGGTCTTTTGCCACCACATAAAACTTTTGCGCCTTCTTTTTTAGTAATATCTACAAGACTTTCTACTTCCTCTAATCTTTTTTTAGTGGTTAGGGGACCTAAAATTGTATCTTTATCCATACCGTTACCTATTTTTAATTTTTTTGTTTTATCAACCATTAATTTGGTAAAATCTTTTTTTTTACTTTCATGAATATAAAATCTGCTTGGTGAAATACAAACTTGTCCATTATTTCGAAATTTTGCTGCAATAGCCATATCTGTAACTTTGTTTAAATCAACATCATCAAATACAATAAAAGGGGAATGACCACTTAATTCCATAGTTACTCTTTGTACTTTGTCAGCAGCTTTTTTTAATATTAATTTACCAACTCGCGTTGAACCTGTAATTGAAACTTTTTTGATAATATCAGAGGATAATAATTGATCGGAAATGTATGCGGGATCCCCAGATAAAAGATTTACAACGCCTGGTGGAACGCCTGCTTCTCTACAGATATCTATTAACTCCATAACAGAACCTGGGGTTATCACATCAGGCTTAACTATAACGGAACAACCTGCCGCTAAAGCTGTCGAGATTTTTCTTGAAGCTAGTATAACTGGAAAATTCCACGGAACAAGAGCAGCTACTACTCCTACAGGCTGGTAATAAACATGTATTTTAGTATTTGGAAATCTACTTTGAAGAGTTTCACCATAAATTCTTTTTGTTTCTTCAGAATTCCATTCAAATATATCTGCAGCACCATTAATTTCTCCCGAACCTTCGCTTAGTGGCTTGCCAACTTCTAGTGTCAGCCACTTAGATAGAACATCAATTCTTTTTCTTATTAAATCAGCAATCTTTCTTATTATTTTTGCTCTTTCCCAGGGTGATGTGTTTTTCCAAATTTCTAAACCTGCTTCCGCCGACTTAAGAGATGAATCAATATCTTTTTTATTAGCTTTTGAGGCTTTGCCAATTATTTCTTCTGTAGCGGGATTAATAACATCATAGGTTTCTCCACTTGTTGATTTTTGCCATTTGCCATTTATAAATTGACCGAATTTTTCGTACATAATTAATATTTAAACCTAGTATGTATTTTAAACATTTATAAAGAGTTTATAAAATTATTCAACTTACTTATATTGTTTTACTTTATGATTTTGTTCTCCTAATTTATCTATGCCAAGTCTTATTTTGTCACCATCTTTAAGAAAACAAGGAGGTTTCATATTTTCTCCAACACCAGGAGGTGTTCCGGTACAACAAATATCACCTGGATACAAAGTCATACAATGGCTCATGTAAGAGACTAAATTTTTTACATTAAAAATCATTTTTTCAGTATTACCTGTTTGCATTCGTTTTTCATTAACATCCAAAAACATATTAATTTTTTGATAATCTGGAATTTCATCTTTTGTTAAAATATAAGGTCCTATTGGGCCAAATGTATCGAAACCTTTCCCTTTGTCCCAAGTTAATCCTTTGTTTTTTTGAAAATTTCTCTCACTTACATCATTTACCAAAAAGAAACCAAGAATATGATCAAGAGATTGCTCTTCACTTACATAAGAAGTTTCTTTTCCCATTACAAATCCAAGTTCCACTTCCCAGTCAGTGTGTTTAGAATTTTTAGGAATTATAATGTCATCATTTGGTCCTGTAATACAATTTGTAAATTTAGAAAATATTATTGGTTCTTTTGGAATAGGCAAGTTTTGTTCTTCTGCATGATCTTTAAAATTTAATCCTATACCTAAAAACTTTGATGGTTTAGATACACATGCCCCTATTCTTTCATTAGGACTTAATTTTTTTAATTTATTTAAATCAGTTTTTTTAATCTCTTCCAAGGTTTCAAAATTTAAAGTATCGGGAGTAAAGTCTTTAATAATCGGTGTAAGATCTAAGTAATTATTTTCTTTATCGATAAGTGCTGGCTTCTCCTCGTTTGTGTTACCTACTCTACATAGTTTCATTTTTTTTCCTTGTTTTAAAATATTCCACTTTTAATTTCTGGCGGTCCCAAGGGGAATCGAACCCCTCTTTGTTGGATGAAAACCAACTGTCCTAACCGATAGACGATGGGACCTCATTATTGTGTTTCTTATTAACAGAAATATCATCGATAATAAACTCTACATTTTTTTCACCTTTCCATTCATTCAAGCTTAGTTTTCCAACAATGTTGAAATATTTATTATTTTTTTTTAGTAAATATCCACCAATATCACTATCGGTTGCATTAAATGCTATTGTTTTAAAGTTAGATCCATCTTTTCCAAGCAATATGGACTTTATGTGTTTTTCCCCAACTATTTTTGAGTTAATAGTTTTTACATTTTCCACTATAAATTTTGGTTCAGTATTACCTGGGCCAAAAGGTGCTAAATTTTCAACTTTCTTAAAAAATTCAAGATTTATTGCAGAAGGGGCGATGGTACTATCGAAAAAAATTTTTTTTTCTTGAATAGAAGCTTGTTGTGAATTTTTAAAATTCTTCATAACAAAATTTTTAAAATCTAATATCTTCTTTGTTTCAATTGAAAAACCGCCGGCCATTTTATGGCCACCACCTTTAATAAGAATCCCTTCTTGAACACCTCTGATTATAAGAGAGCCAATGTCATATCCAAAAACTGAACGTGCAGAGGCTTTTCCAACATTGTTATTAATAGAGATTATAATAACAGGTTTATTGTATTTATCTTTCACTCTAGAAGCTATTATTCCTATAATTCCTTCATGCCAATTATCACCACTAAAAATTAGAACAGGATCTGATGTATTAATTTGACTTTTAAGAACTTCCTGTAGAAGATTTTTTTCTAATATCTTTCTTTCATTGTTGAAGGTATCTAACTCCATTGCTAATTGAAAAACATTTTTCGGATCTTTGTCCAATAATAAATTTGCCCCGTGAGAACATTTACCTACCCTACCACCAGCATTAATTCTTGGTCCTAATACATAGCCCAAGTCGTAAGTAGTAGGCTTGTTTTCAATTTTACATACATCTAAAAGTGTTTTAATTCCAATATTCTTTTTAAATCTAAAAACTTTTAAACCCTGTTTTACAATTGCTCTGTTAAGTCCAATTAAAGGAACTACATCACAAACGGTTCCCAAAGAAACAAGGTCAAGAAAGTCTATTAGATTTGGTTCTTTTATATTATTTTTTTTAAACCAATTAAGATTTCGTAAGTGACGATTTAAAGAAATTAAGAACATAAAAGAAACGCCTGCAGCACAAAGATAGTTTAAATTAGAATTATCGTCTATACGATTAGGATTAACTATTGAGTGAGCTTTGGGAAGCAAAGTATCTGATTGATGATGATCAAGTACCAAAACATCAATTTTTTTATTATTAGCGTATAAAATTGCATCAAAAGAAGAAGTTCCACAATCAACTGTAAAAATTAAATTAACCTTTTTTGAAATCAAATCTTCAAAACCTTTTATACTTGGGCCATAACCCTCTGTTTTTCTGTCAGGTATATAAATTTCAAAGTCGGTATTTATTTCCATGAAATATTTTCCTAATAAAGCTGTTGATGACGCGCCATCAACATCATAATCACCAAAAATTCCAATTTTTTGATTTTTAATAATAGCTTGAACAGTTCTTTTTGAGGCTTTTTCCATATCCTCTAAAACATTTGGATCTGGTAATATGTTTTTAATAGCTGGTTCCAAGAAACTCTTAATATTCTCTTTCTTTATTTTTTTAATAGCAAGAAGCTTAGATGTTGTTTCGTCTAAGTAAAAATTATCTTTTATATAGTTTTGATCTTGAATAGAAAATTCTTTTAAAATCCATCTCTTTCCAGTAACAGAAAAAGTATTCATATTTTATGTAGATTTTTTACTTTTTTATTAATATTTGAACTTTTGTGCAAAACAAATGTTGAGGCTTCAAAATCTTTTTCAGAAACCTTAATGCCATTAAGAATATCACCATCTGTTACTCCTGTAGCACAAAAAACAACATCTCCTTTTATTAATTCCTCTATATTATATTTTTTATTTATATCTTTTATGCCAAAGCTGTTTGTCCTTTTTTTTTCTTCTTCATTTAAAACTAACCTAGTTTGAATTTGCCCGCCTAAACAGCTTAAAGCTGCTGCAGCCAGGACTCCTTCTGGTCCGCCACCAATACCCATATAAATATCTATTGGTGAATTTTTATCAATAACAGATATTGCTCCAGCTACGTCTCCATCAGATATGAAATTTATTTTTACTTTTAGTTTTTGAAGATCTTCTATGATCTTATTGTGCCTGTCTCTTTTTAACAAACATGCTGTTATTTTTTCAGGTATAGTGTTTTTAGCTTCACACAATAAATTTATATTTTCTTTTATGCTATTATCTAAATCGAGTAAATTTTTTGGTAAATTTCCACCTATTGCTATTTTTTCCATATAAGTGTCTGGAGCAGAAAATAAATTACCTTTTTCAGCAACGGCCATAATTGAAAAAGAATTAGCTAAATTATTAGCAACAAAATTTGTACCTTCGATAGGATCTAAAGCGATATCCAGTTTTTGACCTTTTTTTGTACCAACTTTCTCACCAATATAAAGCATTGGTGCTTCATCCATTTCTCCCTCTCCAATAACAATTGATGCGTCCATATCAATTTTATTAAGTTCTTTTCTCATTAGATCTACCGCTCCTTTATCAGCAGCGTTTTTATCTCCTTTGCCTATAAAGGGATACGCACCATATGCAGCTACTTCTGTAACTTTAATAAACTGATTTAAGTACTCTGATTTTATAGTCATTATTAATCTTCTATTCTGATTAATTTTGGTTTTTTAATAATATACTTTTTTTTACTAAGCTGACTAATTGTTTTATTTAAGTTAGTTTCTTTAGAACTGTGGGTAATTATTACGATTGAAGAATTTTTTTTAGATTTAAAGGGATTCTGTATTAATCTTTTTATTGAAACTTTGTTCCTGGAAAAAAAACTAGTGATATTTGATAGAACGCCATGTTTGTCAATAACATCCAGTCGAATGTAAGCAGAAAAAGATTTTTCTTTGATAGAATTGGGTTTTAATTTCTTTCTTTCTATATCTGAGATTGAAAAAGGATATTTAATATTGCCTCTAGCTATAGATGAGATGTCTGAAACAAGAGCAGATGTAGTTGCTCGAGGACCTGCTCCCTCGCCCTGTAAAACACTCTGACCAACTGGATTACCATTTACAATAACAACATTTTGAACACCGTCTATGCTTGAAAGAAAGTGATTGTTTTTAATTAAACTAGGATGAACACGCTGAGTAATTTTATTATTTTCTGATTCAGAAATTCCAAGCAACTTAATCTTATAACCAAGATTATTTGCGTTTATAATGTCTTCTTGATCAACTTGGGAAATGCCCTCAACATGTATATCGTTATTTATGTAAGTGTTAAAAGCCAGTGAGGTAAGTATTTTTAGTTTTGAAGCTACATCCTCTCCATTTATATCTGATTTTGGATTTGACTCTGCGTAGCCTAACCTTTTTGCTTTATTTAAACTTTCTTTAAAAGTTATATTATCTTTATCCATCGATGATAAAATATAATTTGACGTTCCGTTAAAAATTCCTTTAACTTTGGATACGTTGTTTGCTATTAAACCCTCTTTTATAGATCTTACTATTGGCAACCCGCCACAAACTGCAGCTTCAAATTCTAGATTAACATTATTCTTTTCAGCGATTTTAGCTAGTTGATCTCCATGTTTTGCTATTAAAGCTTTATTGGCAGTAACGACATGTTTTTTATTTTTTAGTGCAGAAAAAACTATCCTTTTTGCAATACCGTCTGATCCACCTATTAATTCTACGACTATATCTATATTATTTTTAGTTGAAACCTCTAAAGGATTTCTTAACCATTTATTTTTTGAAATAACAAATAAGCGTTTTTTCTTAATATTTTTTGCACAAACATGGGAGACATTGAGAAGAACGTTTGTTTTTTTTCTTAGTCTTTCTCTATTTTTTAAAAGATATTGGTATAGATAAGAACCTATATTACCCAAACCAACAATAGCTATATTTAATTGTTTTTTCTTATTCATTTTATTTTGTTATATCTGGAAATTTTTTATTTTTACTAATGTTTGTAAGATATGTTGATATTTCCTCTATATTACAGTTTTTTAACTTCTTACAAACTTCTAGTTTGTTGGGCAAACTTTTTTTATCAATCTTTTTATTTTTTTTAACTAATAAATTCTTATTTTTTTTCTTTAAAGAACCTTTGTTCTCTAAAGCATCCATAACTTTTACTTCTGAAAATATTTCATTTTTATTTTTGATTAATTTAGTGTCTTTTTTTTTAACTATTAATTCTTTAGTCTCTTTATTATTATTTATTTCAATTTTATTATTATTTTTATTTAAAATACTATAAAATTTTTTATCTTTGATTTTATCAGTATTCAAATTCAAATTAACCAGATCAGTATTTGTATTTATTTGTTTTGAAGAAACTCTAGTTTCAATGTAAAAATTTTCAGCAAAATATTCCTTCATTTCTTTCTTATTTTTACAAATTTGATCTCCACATATGTATACTTTTTTTGATCCAGAACAACTTGACAGTATAAAAAAAATTATAATAAAAAAGTACTTCATTTCAATCCTTCGTTTTCCTTAAAATTATACATAATGTTCATATTTTGAATAGCCTGACCAGAGGCACCTTTTATAAGATTATCTATAGCCGAAAATATCACAAGTTTATTTTTTACTCTACTTTCACAAACAGATATTTCACAATTATTAGTATTAATTACACTTCCAGTTCCAATACTTTTGTTTATTTTGTTAATCTTGATAAACTTACTATTTTTATAAAATAATTTAAGTTCTTTATGAATTTTATTAATATTTATTTTTTTCCTAACCTCAACATGAATAGAAGAAAGTATTCCTCTAAAAACTGGGAGTAATTGAGGATTAAAAGTAAAATTAATTGGACTTTTAGAATTTTTTTTAAATTCTTGCTCTAGTTCGGATGTATGCCTATGGTTTTTAATTCCATATACCTGTATAGAAAAAAATAAATTTTTATGATTAAATTTTTTTTTGAAATTCTTTCCTGCTCCTGAATAACCGGATTTAGAATCTATTATAATATTATTATAATTAATTAATTTCTTTCTAATTAATGGTATTAGTGGAATTTGTATAGATGTTGGGTAACATCCCGGGTTGGCAATAATCCTATGATTTTTAATTTTATTTTTTGACAATTCAGTGATTGAATATAAAGATTTATTAATGAATTTTGGTGCTGAATGAGTTTGTCTGTACCATTTTTTATATTTATTCTTATCCTCAATTCTAAAATCAGCAGACAAATCTATAAATTTAATGTTCTTATAATAAAAATACTTTTTTATAAACTTTTGGGCTTCCCCGTTAGGCAGAGATAAAAAAACTAGGTCAATATTATTAAAATTAATTTTTTTTATACTTGATATTTTGGGAAGATTTTTATTTATTCTTTTGTCAAAAAAACTAATTTTCTTTCCTAAATTTTTTTGGGCACAGAGGTATTTAATAGAAATTTTTTTATGTTTGGATAATAAAAAAACTAAATCTAGGCCAACATAACCTGTGGCTCCAACGACACAAACTTTTATTTTATTATTTGACATGAAATCTTTATATCATTGAAGATATAAATAATAAATTTAAATGATTTATCTTTTAGAGAATTGGAAGCTTCTTCTAGCTTTTCTATGACCGTATTTTTTTCTTTCAACTACTCTGGAGTCTCTAGTTGTTAATTTTTCTTTTTTTAAACCAGTTTTTAGAGCTAAGTCTTGAATTATTAAAGCTCTTGAAAGACCATGAATTATTGCTCCAGCTTGTCCTGAAAGACCGCCGCCCTTAACAGAACATTTGACGTCATATAAGGAAGCAACTTTAGAAACTTCTAGTGGTCTTTTTACAATAATTTGATGGACTGGACGTTTAAAATACTCGTTCATTTTAATTCCATTTACATAAATATTACCACTTCCTTTTTTAACCCAGACTTTTGCAATAGATCTTTTTCTTCTTCCAGTCGCATACTTACTATCTTTAAAATCTAGTTTAATTTTTTTAGTTTTGATTTGTTTAGGATTATTTGGGCTAAGATTTTCCATTAATTTGTAACTACATTTCTTTTATTTAATTCGCTAAAATTTATAATCTTAGGTTTTTGTATTTCATGAGGGTGGCTTTCACCTTTATATATCTTTAATTTTGTTAATTGTTTTTTTGCCAAAGGTCCAGATGGCAACATTCTTTTTACAGCTAATCTTAAGATATCTTGTGTTTTATCTTTTTTGATCAAGTCTAAAGGAGATCTTTTTTTAATACCTCCAGGATAACCTGTGTGTCTGTAATAAATTTTATTCGATAATTTTTTACCTGTAAATTTAATTTTTTCAATATTTGTTACAACAACAAAATCTCCATTATCCATGTGAGGATTAAAAGTTGGTTTATTTTTTCCTCTTAAAACTTTTGAGATAAAAGCAGCCAACCTTCCTACTGCAGCGTTTTCTGCGCTTATAAGATACCAGTCGTTTTTAATTTCTTTCTTTTTAATAAATGGTGTCATTTTATTATGGCGATAATTACTAATAAACTTAAATAAAGTCAATTAATTAATGGATTTAAAATAAAAAAAGATTGAAAAAAATATTAAAAAAATACTTGATATTTGATGCATGGAAGCGACAAAGATATTTAAATCACTAATCAAAGCAAAAATGCCTAAAAAAATTTGAATAAATATAAAAATCATCAAATAAAAATATGGTTTATATAAACTTATTAAATTATTTTTTTTGATATAAAAACCAATATATAAAACTAAAAAAAATATTAAATAAGCAATATTTCTATGAATAAACTGTACAACACTCATGTCATTTAGATTCAAAAAATCATTGAAGTCTTTAAAATTAATATCATTTGGAAAATACGAACCATTCATTAATGGCCAGGTTTGATAAATTTTACCTGCATCTAATCCTGACACAAATGCACCAAAAATAATTTGAGCAAAAGTTAAAAAAATTAAAAACTTAACAGAAACAAACTCGGACTTATTATAAAAAAAACTTTTATTACTTTTATATTTTAAATTTAAATAATTCCAAATTAAACAGGACAATATAATAAATGCTACAAATAAATGTGCCGATAGTCTGTAATGACTTACATCTACTCTATCAACTAATCCACTAGATACCATGTACCAACCCATAAAACCTTGAAAGCAAACTAATAAAAAGATTATGTAAAAATTTATGAGATTCTTCACGGGAATTTTAAATGAAAAATATATCAGTGGTATTAGAATAAATAGTCCTATTACTCTACCCAGAAACCTATGAATCCATTCCCACCAGAAAATAATTTTAAATTCTTGCAAGCTCATAGAATAGTTTTGTAGTTTAAATTCTGGAATTTTTTTATATAAATCAAAATAATAATTCCAATCTGCTTGATTTAGTGGCGGTAAAATACCAGAAAAAAGTTGCCATTGAGTAATTGACAAACCGGAGTCTGTTAAACGAGTTAAACCACCTACTACTATCATTAAAATTAATAAAGCTATTGAGGTTAAAACCCACAACTTGAAAGACTTTTCATCTTCTTTACTTATCGAAAAATACATTTAATAATTATATATTTAAATATTATAAAAAATATAATATTTATGTCACATATGAAAAATAAAATTAATATAACTAGAAAAAAATTAGATAAATTAGACAATAGGCTATTAGACTTAATTAAAAAAAGAACATTTCTGGTTAATAATATTCTAAAAAATAAAAAATATAAGAATCAAATAATTGATAAAAAGAGGATTAAGATAATTTTAAAAACAATAAAGTCCAATTCTTTAAAAAAAAAGATTGATCCTAAAATAACAAATCGTATTTGGAAATCGATGATAGGTGCTTTTATAGATTACGAGTATAGAAATTTTAAAAAAAAATAATATTATTTACTATGTGGGGGTAGTTTTTTTTCTACAAAAACTTCATGCTTGCGTGTTGCGGGATTATACTTCCTAACTTTAAGTTTAATTTTAGTCTTTTCACCTTTAGTCGGTTTTTTTGTGTAATAAAAAAAGGGACTGTCAGGTTTAGACTCTGGAACTAAACGAACTTTAATATGTGTTTTTTTAGCCATTTAATTTTTTAATTTTTTAATTTTTTCTAGTAGTTTTTTTGATCTTGTTTTTATCTTTTCTTTAAAATATGTCGCTTTTATACTTGAAGCTTTAAAATCGTCAAGTGTATTTTTGTTTTTATTAATAATTTTTTTAGCTCCTTGTATAGTCAAACCTTGATCTTTTAATAAAAATTTTATCAAACCAATCATTTCAACATCCTTTTCAGAATAAAAGCGTCTATTGCCAGAAAGTATAGTGGGTTTTACTTTATGAAATTGTTTTTCCCAATATCTAATTGTGTGAGTTGGGGGATTCCTACTATTTCTACTGGTAAGTCCAATTTTTTTTACTAATTCTGAAATACTAATTAGTTTTGAATTAGTTTTTTTAGGCATTATTAATTTTGTTTTTGAAGGAAAGTGACGGTTTAAAACTGACTATATTTCTTTTGCTAATAGTGTAAGTTTTTTTATTTTTTGGATTTCTTCCTATTCGTTCTTTTTTATTTACAACTTTAAATGAACCAAAGTTCTTAATATGTATGTTTTTGTTTGTTTGTAAACTTTTAATAATAATTAAAATAACCTGGTCTATAAATTCATTAGCATAATTTTTAGAAATACCATACTTTAAATTTATTTCAGCACATATATCTTCTTTGATTAAGTTGTCACGAATTTTATTTTCCATTAATGTGTTTAAGATTGTTTTTAATTTGTTTCATTAAATCTCCTTTAATAATCCTATAACATAAATCAATAGAATGATAAAAACCTACAGAGTCTGTACCACTATGACTTTTAACTACTGGCCCCCTTAATCCTAGAAATATAGCACCGTTATATTTTCTGGGGTCAAGTTTATCTTTAAATTTTTTAAGTGAAAAATAAGAGAAAAGTAAAGAAAATTTAGATAATAAATTTTCCGATAATGATTCTTTTAAAGAATCTGTTAAAAATTTTGCAGTTCCTTCTGCTGTTTTAAGAGCGATATTTCCTGAAAAACCATCTGTTACAATTATATTTGAATTTCCTTCAAATATTTTATTTCCTTCTACATAACCATCAAATTGGAAATCTCCATATTTTGAAATATCTTTAAGACTTGTATGAGCTTTCTTGATAGATTCAGTTCCTTTAATTTCTTCAGAGCCAATGTTCAAAAGCCCAACTTTTGGATTCTCTTTTGGAAACAAAGATTTAAATAACGCAGCTCCCATTTCTGAGAAATCAATAAGATTATTTTCATCACATTCAATATTTGCTCCTAGATCTAAAACCACGCTAGTTCCCTTTTTTGTTGGCCATATACCAGCTAATGCTGGCTTGCTAACACCTTCGATAGTTTTTAACAACATTTTAGAAATTACAAAAAGAACACCTGTATTTCCTGCGGATAAAGAAATATCTGAATTATCTTCTATTTGTGAGTTGATGCATTTCCACATGCTGCTATTTTTTGATTTTTTAATGGCTGTTAAGGGTGTCTCTTCATCAGAAACAATTGAATTTGTATTAAATATTTTAATTTTTGAAGACTCAATATTTAATTTATTAAATTCATCTTTTATTAACTTTTCATCACCATAAATATTAAAAAAGAAGTCATTTATCTTTTTATTTTTTTTTAAAAAAATACTAATACCTTCAATATTTTTATTTGGTGCATTTTCACCACCCATTGCATCAATTGCAATTATAATTTTATCTTTCATGGAAAAAAGTTAAATGTCTAAAATTTTTTTACCGTTGTAAAACCCTGTCTTAAGGTCTACGTGATGAGAAAGTCTGTATTCACCACTTTTTTTGTCTTCAACTATATTGACTTTTTTTAACCCATGGTGGGATCTTCTTTGATTTCTTCTTGATTTTGTGGTTTTACGTTTAGGTACAGCCATAAGTTCAATATTTATAATTTATTTTTCCTTTTACCATGCTTTTTGCATCAAGTTCAAAACAAAAATTATAGAAAAGATCCATATAATTACTGATTTTGCTAATAAAATCAGTTTTTTCAGGATTGCTATCAAATAAATGCCTTTTAATAATTTCTTTATTTGTTGAAAAATTATCTGTTTTAAGATTGTTTAATTTAAGTAGAATGTCGTAAAAGATTTTATTTAAACTTTTCATTTTTTTATTGCAAGCAATATCTCCAAAGCCTAATTCCCTTAAATGATATTCAATATTCAAAAATATATTGTCATATATCTCTTGAGGAAGCTTCGACTTCTTCTTTTTAAGAGAAATTAGTATTACAGATAAATGAAGGAAAATAAGAATTATTCTAGTATCAAAAGTGTCATTTAGTTTAATATCTCTATAAAAATAAATATTACGTGATAATTCAACTAATTTGTTGTAAAGACTATTATTATGTCTTTTGTAAAGAGCAAACATTTTAACATTATATTTATCATACTTTTATTATTTTTTTCAACTAATTGTCAAATAAGAGAACCTATAAAAACACATGGAATAAATTTTCTTGAAAATAGAGAAAAGCTTTTAATTATAAATAAAACTAATAAAAATGATGTCATTAAAACTATCGGAAGACCTCATTCAACTTCTCTTAAAGATGAAAATAAATGGATATACTTTGAAAGATCAATTACTAGAGGAAAAATGCACAAGCTGGGTCAAAATGTCTTAAAAGAAAATAATATTTTAGAATTAGAATTTAACAAGTATGGTGTTTTAATTAAAAAAAATCTTTTAAGTAAATCTGATATGAAAAATGTAAAATATTCAGAAAAAGAAACCAGTAATCAAGTGACTCAACAAAGTGGAGTTACAAAATTTCTACAAAGTGTTAAGCAAAAAATGTATGGTAAAAGAAAATTTTAATGGGCAATTACAGCTAATAGTAAAAGAGCAACTATATTAGTGATTTTAATCATAGGATTTACAGCAGGGCCAGCAGTATCTTTATAAGGGTCACCGACTGTATCACCTGTAACTGCAGCCTTGTGAGCTTCCGAGCCTTTGCCACCAAAATTACCATCTTCAATATATTTTTTTGCATTATCCCAAGCGCCACCACCTGCTGTCATTGAAATTGCAACAAATAATCCAGTAACAATTACTCCTAATAACATTGCGCCCAAGGCTGATAAGGCAGCAGATTTACCACCAATCATTAAAATAACAAAATATAAAATTATAGGAGACAAAACCGGAAGCAACGAAGGTACGATCATCTCTTTTATAGCTGCTTTTGTAAGTAAATCTACTAACCGACCGTAATCTGGTTTTCTTTTTCCTTTCATTATACCTGGTATTTTTTTAAACTGTCTTCTAACTTCAACTACAACAGCCCCACCTGCTCTTCCTACTGCCTGCATTCCCATAGAACCAAATAAATAAGGAAGTAAACCTCCTATCAATAAACCAATAACAACAAAAGGATTCGACAAATCAAAATTTACTACTGTTCCATATAAAGTAGAAGTACTGTCATTAGAATAATACTTTATATCTTCGGTATATGCGGCGAACAACACTAAAGCTCCTAAACCAGCAGAACCAATAGCGTATCCTTTTGTAACAGCTTTAGTGGTATTTCCTACTGCATCTAGTGCATCAGTTGTTTTTCTAACATTTTTAGGTAATTTAGACATTTCAGCTATACCGCCTGCATTATCTGTGACTGGTCCATAAGCATCAAGCGCTACAACCATACCTGTCAAAGCTAACATCGAAGTAACAGCTATAGCTATTCCAAACAGACCAGCTAAATTATTAGTAAATAAAATTCCAGCAACTATTATTAAAGCTGGTATAGCAGTTGCCTCCATAGATATTGCTAAACCTTGAATAACATTAGTTCCATGACCTGTGGTTGAGGAATTGGCCACACTTTTAACTGGCCTAAAGTTTGTTCCAGTATAATACTCTGTAACCCAGATAATTAATCCGGTTATAACTAAACCAGCTACTGCGCATATATATAAATCTAGTCCAGTGAAATTCACATTATTTACTTGATAGGAACTATCTAGCCCAATAGCAGAATTAGTAACGGGATATAAAATTAGTAAAGAGAAAATTGCTGTTGCTACAAAGCCTTTATAAAGAGCACCCATAATATTCTTACTCTTACCCAATCTTACAAACCAAGTACCAATTATTGAAGTGATAATACAAGATCCACCAATAGCTAAAGGATAAATCATCATATTTGAATCTCCAGGAAAAAATATTGAAGACAAAACCATTGTAGCTACAATTGTTACTGCATAAGTCTCAAATAAATCAGCAGCCATTCCAGCACAATCACCCACATTATCTCCTACATTGTCAGCAATAACCGCTGGATTTCTTGGATCATCCTCGGGAATTCCGGCTTCAACTTTACCAACTAAATCAGCACCAACATCCGCACCTTTTGTAAAAATACCTCCACCTAGTCTAGCAAAAATTGAAATTAACGAAGCTCCAAAACCAAGAGCAACAAGAGCATTTATAATTTCTCTACTACCAACATTTAAGTTTATAAGAATTATATAATAAATACTTATTGCTAATAAAGCTAAACCTGCAACTAAAAGACCTGTAACTGCCCCAGATTTAAAAGCTATGGATAAACCTGATTGTAAACTTTTTCTTGAAGCTTCGGCTGTTCTCACATTTGCTTTTACAGAAATTAACATGCCGATGTAACCAGCTGCTCCGGAAAGAGTTGCGCCGATTAAATAGCCTAAACCAACTAATAAATCAAAAAAATAACTTACTATTATAAGAACTACTATTCCTACTAATGCGATTGTTTTATATTGTCGGTTTAAATATGCTTTGGCTCCAATTTGTATTGCTTCAGCAATCTCTTTCATTTTTTCATTACCCGCTTTTGCCTGTAAGATTTGACCAGAAAGTAGATAGCTATAGGCTACGGCTAAAATGCCGGTAAAAACAATTAGATATAAAAGTTCAATTGAAGAATTCATTTTTTAAAGTGTGATAAATGCCAAATTAAAGGTTAAAACGCAAGCTAAACTTTACATAAAAAAATGTAACTTTTGGGCTTTATTTTAATTTTTTTTTATTGAATCTGATATTTTGTCAAGAATCGCATTTAAATATTTAATCTGAGCGGATTCTAAAAAAAACTCCGATGCCTTCAAGTATTCACTAATAATAACTTTTTTGGGATTGTTGTGTTTAAACAAAAACTCAAATATTGCACAGAATAAAATAATTTTAAGCAATTTATCTGTTCTTATAAGATTTATGTCATTCTTTAAATATTTATCTATCGTGTCTTCGATTAAATCTTTACGTTCAATAGTTCCTTGAACTACATCTTTAATAAATTTTTTATACTGACTTTTGGGATAAAGAATTTTTTCATCTGGATTCATTAGATGGCTATATAGTTTTTGAATAACTTTAATCCTTGGACTATTATTTGGTTTAAATGTTTTAAAACTCATTTTTTTTCATCAGTTCTTAAAACATCTAAAATTGCATCTACAGCTTCTTCTCCCTTATGATACCTTTTTTTGGCTTGATTTAAATTAAAACATGTTAAAACTGCGTTACCTATTGGTTTTTTATATAATATTGAAAGATCAATCAAACCTTTGGTAATTGCTTTAGAAATAAAATTGAAATTTGGAGTTTTGCCTTTAATGATTATTCCTATTGCAACACAACCATCATACTTTTTTATGTTTCTTGCAATAACTACTGGTATTTCAAATGCTCCATTAACCAATATTTCATCGCTATATATTTTTTTTTTTATTAATCTTTTATTAGCACTTCGGAATAACGAAATTGTGTCATTATACCTTGATCTGACAATTAAGATTTTAAGTTTTTTTTTCATTTAATAATTTCTTGTTTTACAATTTTTATACCATACCCCTTTAAGGCAATGACACGTTTTTTTGATCTTGAAACTAATATCATGTTTTTGATTTTTAAATCTTTAATAATTTGAGCTCCTATACCGTAATATCGTAATATATTATTTTTTATTTCCTCGCTATTTTTCTTTATATTGGGTTTTTGGTCTTTAATAATAATAAGAGCAAAGTTGCTGAATTTATTAAGATATTTAAGAGATTTTTTAAAGATTTTTCTTTTTATATTTAACTTATTGTTTTTTAATATAGTTGATATAACCCTAACTCTAATTGATTTATTTGATCTTATTTTGCCCTTTACGATTGCAAAATTAAAGTTTTTGTCTAGTTTGTTTTGAAAAGTAGTTAGATGAAATTTACCAAAATTTAAAATATTAGTTTGTTTGCTTGTTAATTTATTTACTAATTTTTCATTTTCTAATCTGTAAGATATTAAATCTTCAATACTAGCAATCTTAAGATTGTGTTTTTTTGAAAATTTAATTAAATCATCAAGTCTGGCCATTCTACCATCTTCATTCATTACTTCACAAATAACAGCACTTGGATTTAATTTTGACAATAAGGAAATGTCTACAGAGGCTTCGGTGTGTCCTGCTCTTTCTAAAACTCCTCCAGTTCTTGCTACTAAAGGAAAAACGTGTCCAGGTGAAACAATATCCTTTTTTTTTGATTTTGAATTTATAGCTGTCTTAATAGTTTTTGCCCGATCGAATGCTGAGATTCCTGTTGTAATACCTTTTTTAGCTTCGATTGACACAGTGAATGCAGTTTGCATTCTTGCCTTGTTGACTGATGACATTAAAGGCAAAGATAATTTATCTACTTGTTTTTTAGTTAAGGCCAAACATATTAAACCCCTTCCATGTATAGCCATAAAATTTATTATTTTTGAATTACATTTAGAAGCTGGAATTACCAGATCACCTTCATTTTCTCGATTTTTATCATCTACTAGAATAAACATTTTTCCTTTTTTTGCTTCTTTTATAATTTTGGATATTGTTGTTAAAGATTTAGATTTCATTTATTTTTTTAACTTCGATAAATATTTGCTAAAGATATCGAGTTCAATATTTACTAAGCTTCCTTTTTTAAGTTTTGATAAATTTGTTAGTTTAAGAGTGTGCGGAATAATAGATACTTGAAACCCATTTTTTTTAACTTTTGAAATAGTAAGTGAAACACCATTAATAGCAATGGACGCTTTTTCCATTAAATATTTAATAAATCTTTTTTCTAATCTAAAATCTACAACCCAAGATTTATCAATTACTCTTATTTTATTTACTATAGAGGTTGTATCTACATGTCCTTGTATGTAATGACCAGATATTTTCTTACCATGATATAAAGATTTTTCTAAATTAATAATATCTCCAATTTTTGAGTTTTTAAAATTTGATCTAAATAATGTTTCTTTAGATAAATAAAAAAAGAAAGAAAATCTTTCTTTAATTGCGATCAATGTTAAACAAACGCCATCACAACAAACAGATTCACCGATATCAGATTTTTTAAATCTAATTTTTGAATTTAATTCTATAACAGAACTTCCCTTAACGTATTTAGCGCTTTTTTTAATATTTTTAACTACACCCTGATTATAGACAATTCCATTAAACATTATTTTAAATCTATTTTGTAAAGAGAGTTGTTAAATAAATTAACATTAATCTTTTTTTTTAGTTTTATCTTTTTCAAAAATTTGCTGCTGCCATAATTAAAGCCTTTTGAACCTAAGCTTATATTAGTTTTGAAGATATACAAATTATTTAAAAATTTATTAGAAATTAAAAAATTTAAAAAAACTAAGCCTGTCTCAACAAATATTCTAGAATATCCATATTTGTTTAAAATTTTGAAAATTTTTGTATAGTCCTCATTGCTTGACATCTTTTTTAAAAAAGTAACTTTTACATTTTTTTTTTTAAAATATAATTCTTTTGATTTATCTTTTTTAGAAGTAAAAATAATAACCTTTCTATTTTTTATTTTTAAAAAATCAATTTTTTTCTTTAATTTAAAATTCCTATCTATGATTACTAAATCTGGAGACTTATTAGTAATCCCCTGAATTCTACAATCAAGTTTTGAATTATCTTCATTAATAGTCTTGGATGTAGAGATGATACAATTATATTTTGACCTTAAAAGGTGAACACGTTTGATTGAATGAATATTTGTTATATTATCATTTTTTTTATTTTTTGTGTAATAGTCTTTTGATACTGCAATTTTTGCATCAATTAAAGGAAATTTTTTTTTTCGTCCTAAAAAATAATCTTTGTAAAAAATTTTAGCATATTTACTTAAAAGTCCACTTTTTACAATTATATTTTTTTTTCTTAATACTTTTTTTGCCAATTTCTTTGATCTTTTATCAATATCAAATATTGAAAAACTTACTTTTTTAATTCCCTTTTTTTTAATAATATTTGTGCACGGCTTAGTCTTTCCAAAATGGGAGCATGGCTCTAAAGATATAAAAATATTTGATCTTTTAAAATTTAAATTTTTATTCAAAGCATTATATTCGGCATGAGGTCTACCATTTAGAGATGTAAAACCAGACGATATAACAGAACCATTTTTTTCAACTACACATCCTACAGAAGGATTTGTCCCTGTAGATCCTAGGTTGATTTTAGCTTGCTCAAAAGCTAATTTTGTAAATAATAATGATTTATTTTGATTTGTTTGCATCTAATTTGCCTACATATTCTTCAAAATCCTCTACCTCTTTGAAATTTGTATATACGGAAGCAAATCTTATATATGCAATTTTGTCTAATTCTTTAAGGCCATCCATAACCATTTTTCCAATAACGCTTGACTGAACTTCAGATTGACCCATTTCTTCTAGTTCTCTAGAAATTTTTGATACAAACTTTTCTACTGTTTCTGTATCAATAGGCCTTTTCTTTAATGCAACAAATATAGATTTAGCTAATTTTTCTCTTTCAAAAGGACTTTTTCTACCATTTTTTTTAACAATTGTAAGTTCTCTGAACTGAACTCTTTCAAAAGTAGTAAATCTTTGTCCTCCTCCACAGGTACAAGATCTTCTTCTACGAACTGCGGTCCCGTCTTCTGTTGACCTAGAGTCAACAACTGAAGTATCTTTTTCTCTACAAAAAGGACAAAGCATAGTTATTTTTAAGTTATTACTTACTATATATAGGAAAAGAAGTACAAAGATCAATTACCTCTTTTTGAACTTCTTTTTCAATTTTTTCATTATCATTTGGATTTTTAGCTAATCCATTAATAACTTTAGATATTAAATCTCCTACTAAAATAAATTCTTTTGTGCCAAAACCTCTTGTTGTGCAAGCAGGTGTGCCAAGTCTAATTCCTGATGTTATCATTGGACTCTGTGTGTCGAAAGGAATTCCATTTTTATTACATGTAATATTTGCTCTACCAAGACTTTCTTCGGCACTTTTTCCTGTCACCCCGTGATTTCTAAGATCTACCAACATTAAATGGGTGTCGGTTCCCCCTGAAAATATCTTAAAATTATTTTTTATTAAGGAGTCAGATAAAGCTTTTGCGTTTGCGATAACTTCTTGTGTGTATATTTTGAAATTTGGACTCAAAGCTTCATGAAAACAAACAGCTTTTGCAGCAATAACATGCATTAAAGGACCTCCTTGAAGACCGGGAAATACCGCACTATTAAATTTTTTAGCGAGATCTTCCCTATTAGTTAAAATTATTCCACCCCTAGGACCTCTCAAAACTTTATGTGTAGTTGAAGTTACAACATCTGCATATTTGATTGGATTGGGATAAGCGCCTCCAGCAACTAAACCTGAAAAATGCGCCATATCAACCATTAAGTATGCCTCAATTTTATCTGCAATTTCTCTAAATCTTTTAAAATTAATAACTCTAGAGTAAGCACTTCCTCCAGCTATTATAATTTTTGGTTTATGTTCCAAAGCTAATTTTTCAACACTTTCATAGTCAATCAAACCGCTTTCTTTTTCTACTTCATAGTGAACTGGTTTGAACCATTTTCCGGATTGAGCTGGCTTAGCACCGTGAGTTAAATGGCCACCTGAATTTAAACTCATAGATAAAATTGTATCCCCAGGCTTTACAAGAGCAAGATAGACCGCTCCATTTGCTTGCGCTCCTGAATGAGGCTGAACATTTGCAAAAGAACAATTAAAAAGTTTTTTTACTCTCTCAATCGCTAAATTTTCAGATACATCAACAAACTCACAACCACCGTAATATCTTTTATTTGGATAACCTTCTGCATATTTATTTGTCAAAAGAGACCCTTGTGCCTCTAAAACTGCTCTTGATACAATATTTTCTGAAGCTATAAGTTCGATATGTTTTTGTTGACGGTCAGACTCGTCTTTTATTGATTTATAAAGTTCAACATCCGACTTTTCTAAATTATCGTCAAAAAAATTATTTAAAAAACTATTTATTTTTTCAATTGTAGACATTTAAATCTTTTTAATTCTTCTTAGATGTCGTCCCTTATGAAATTTTGTTTGTAAAAACAAAGAAACCAATTTCATTGCATCTATTTTATTTATTAATCTTGATCCCATTGCTATTATATTAGCATTGTTATGCTGTCTAGACAAACTAGTAGATTTTTTATTATAACAAACTGCTGCTCTAATTCCCTTTATTTTGTTTGCTGATATAGACATTCCTGTTCCAGAACCACATATTAAGATTCCTGCATCGCTTTTTTTTAGCTTTATTCGATTAGCAACTTTTTTTGCAAAATGTGGGTAGTCAACTGAGTCTTCGTTAAAAGGCCCAAGGTCAATTATAGAAATATCTTTTTTAAGTAAGAAATCTTTTACTTTTTCTTTAAGTAAAAAACCTGCATGATCTGAAGCTATACAAATTTTTTTAAATACAGATTTCAAATTATTTAAAAGGATTTTCTAAACAGCAAGCTACTAAATGAATTCGAGCTTGTTCGCCTCCATTAAAAAAATTATGGTATTTAGTGTTGTTGGTAATTGTGACCGTTCCATCAGCCGGTAAATGTTTTGCAATGTTTTCTATAACCATAGAACAGCCAGGATTTGTTATTATCGGGATATGTAATCTAGGTTCGGGATCCCTATGCCAGCTTAAAGTTGATCTGGGTTCTTTTAATAGTATTCTAACCCTACCAAGTTTAAATTTTTTTCTTAAAGTCTCGTACACTTCTTGAAAATAAGTATTTTTAAACTCTGGAACTATCTGAGTGTATTTTGACTCATCGATAGCTATATCTCTTGAAACTTCTTTTCCCGTTTCATCGGGTAAGGTCCAATAAACTCCTCTAATATTATTACCTTTAATTGAATTTTCGTCATTCGGTATCTGATTTAATGGTAGCGCACCAAAATGAGACACTCCTGGACTCATAAATTGTTTTTTTTCTAAAATCTTCTCAAGATCCGCTCTTAATTTAACTATATCAAATTTTAGATCAGGTACCTGGTAAAAATCTTTAAAGTTTAAGTGTGCCATAATTAAGTATTAAATTATTATTAGATTTAATATAATATAATATTTGTCGCATCAATTAAAATCTAATAAATTAAATATATGAAAATTATTGGTAAATTCCCCAGTACTAGATTGAGAAGAGTTCGCAACTCACAGTGGATAAGAAGATTGGTATCAGAAAATAGCTTATCATCGAACGATTTAATTCTACCCATTTTTATTAGAGAGGGTAAAAATATTGTACAAGAAATTAAGTCAATGCCTGGAATTTATAGATATTCAATTGATAGACTAGACCAAATAATGAATAAAGCCGTGAATCTCAATATTCCGATGGTAGCTTTGTTTCCACACACTCCGGTAAACAAAAAAACTTTTACAGGTATAGAGTCTTTAAATGAAGACAATCTTGTTTGCAAAGCTATTAAAAAGATTAAAAAAAAATATAAAAATATTGGGGTAATGTGCGATGTAGCTTTAGATCCATACACAACTCATGGACATGACGGTCTTTTAGTTAAAAATCAAATTGATAATGATAAAACTATAGATGTTTTAGTAAAACAATCAGTGCTTCAAGCCCAGATGGGATGTGATGTTATTGCTCCATCAGATATGATGGATGGAAGAATTGGACGTATCAGAAAAGAATTAGATAAAAATGACTTAAAGAATATTAAGATATTATCTTACGCTGTAAAATATGCATCTAGTTTTTATGGTCCCTTTAGAGATGCGGTGGGCTCAAAAAAATCTTTAAAGGGAGACAAGAAAACATATCAAATGGATTTTAGAAATTCAAATGAGGCTTTAAGAGAGGCAGGTTTAGATATAAAAGAAGGAGCAGATTTTATAATGGTTAAGCCAGGAATGCCGTACTTAGATATAATAAAAAGTATTAAAGACAACTTTAAAATTCCTGTATTCGCTTATCAAGTTTCAGGAGAATATAGTATAATAAAAAATGGCGTTAATTCCAAAATAATTAGCAAAGATTCTATATTTGAGAGTCTTATTTCACTTAAAAGAGCTGGCTCTTCAGCAATAGTGACTTATTTTGCCTTAGAAATAGCAAAAGAATTAAATGATTTTAATTAAAATAATTCTCTAAAATTATTCTTGATTTTGGGAAAATTAGATTATTTTGCATAAAAAATTTATTTAAAAGAATTGATCTCGTAAAAAATAAACTATTTCTTATTAAATCCTTGTCTATTAATTTTGGTATTTGGTTTGTGATTAAATAATTAGGAATCTTGTAATTTGTATCATCTATTTTGATTTCACAATAAGGTTCTTGTTTTAGTTTTTCATTATAAAAGGACTTTAAATTGGGATTAAATCCAAGTTGTTTTATTAAATTTAATTCCCAGTAAATGTATAACAAGTACCAATTTTTTTGATCAAAATTTTTTATTAAATCGGATAGTGAAATGTATAAACTTTTGTATGGTTGCGATTCAGGAAGCAATGCTTTTAAAATTGAACTTAGAGATAAAAGTCCTGTTGTTCTGCGTTTGTCATTAAAGTATTTTGGTGAAACTGCATCCACCAACTCTGTTCTAAAATATCCAATTTTACTATTACTTTTTGAATTATAAAAAACAAATATCTTATTAAAAATTTGTAAATAGTTTCTAATTTTTCTAGAAGTTCCTCCGTATACTATTCCGCTCACTTTTCCATACTTTTCAGTAAAAACATCAATTATATTTGCATTTTCTCTAAATTTTCTTTTAGATAGTAAAAAGCCTTCAGATTCCCAATTCATATTAAATCTTTATATTTTCTAATAATTTTTTGGCTGCACTTTGTTGAGCATTCTTCTTTGAGCTTCCTTTACCTGAAAATTTTTTAGAATTAGGAATTTGAACTTCTACATTAAATACTGGATTGTGTTGAGGACCAGATTTTTTGTTTATTTTATAAGTGGGTAACTTCTTAAATTGTTTTAAACAATATTCTTGAAGTTGAGTTTTTGAGTCAATCTGTGTAAAATCTGATTTATCGAGATACTCTTTCCAATAATTAAATATGAAGTTTTCCGATTCTTTTAAACCTTTGTCTAAAAAAATTGCTCCTATTAATGCCTCTAAACAATCGCTCATTATTTTTTCATCTGGAGTTTTTAATCCCTTGTAGGATTCACCTAAAAACATAAATTTTTTTAATTCAAGTTTTTTTGCGATGGCATAGCATGTTTGTTTATTAACTAAGTTTGCAAATTTTTTGTCAATTATACCCTCTTTTTCATTAGGAAACATTTTCAAAAGTTCTTTCGAGAGGATTAAACCAATAACCCTGTCTCCTAAGAACTCTAATTTTTCATTATTGTCGTGAGAGTTGTAGCTTTTGTGAACTAAAGATCTCTTTAGAATAGTACTATCTTTAAATTTTATATTTATAACCTCTTCTAAATTATTAATTTTATTTTCTATCATAATAACATAAAAAAACGTTTGAATCTAAAAGACTCATTCCAATTCCAAAACTTAATAAACTTACTTTTAACTGTGTCGTTAGAAAAAAAAATTATTTGAGCTTTTCCAACTAAATTTAAATTTTTAACATATCCAACGCTACTTAAAAACCTGCTATCCTTAGAGCAGTCTCTGTTGTCACCTAAAAAGAAATAATGATTTTCTGGGACGGTAAATAAATCTGTGTTTTTCAGAGTTCCATTTTTATTGTACACAGCTATATAAGTAACTCCGTTATTCAGTTTTTCCTCGTAAGCATCAACTTTTAAATCAGATGAGCCACATCTTACTTCCTGAATAAAATTAACTCTTTTTCTTATTATGGGTTTTTTATTTAATAAAATTTCACCTTCGATAAATTGTATTGTGTCACCAGGAAGGCCTATAAGTCTTTTAATATAATCAGTTCTGTTGTCTGCTGGTGTCTTAAAAACTACTAGATCGCCTCTTTGGGGTGTTTTCTTAAGTACTCTTTTATTCATAATTGGTGGGCTAAAAGGTAAAGAGTGATTGCTATATCCATAAGTATATTTTGAAACAAAAATTCGATCACCTATTAATAAAGTTGGCTCCATGGAAGACGAAGGAATATAAAATGGTTGAAATAAAAAGGATCTAATAATAACAGCTATAATTAAAGCTATAAAAATTGTTTTTATGTTATCCCAAATAATATATTGAATATTTTTTTTCATTAATGAGCAATTATAACTGTTGCCACTGCAAATGGTTTATCATCAGAAATAGATAAAAATACAACAAAATTATCCTTCTTTAATGTTTTCTTAACAACTAAAAGGCTTTTACCTTTAATGCTCAAACTTGGCTTACCAGAATCTTCTTTGATAACCTCAATTTCTTTAAAATTTAATCCTTTTGAAATACCGGTACCTAGAGCTTTTGAAAAAGCCTCTTTTGCTGCAAATCTTTTAGCAAAACAAAATTCTTTTGCTTTTTTTTTATTGCAATATAATATTTCTTTTTTTGAGAATATTTTTTCTACAAATTTTTTATTTCTATTTAAAATCATTTTAATTCGATTTATATTAATTATATCAACACCTAAACCTAGTATTCTCATTTTTTTTTTAAAATTTTTTTAAAATTATTTATAGTTTTTGGCAATCCTTGAAAAATAGATTCTCCAATTAGAAAATGGCCGATATTTAGTTCTTGAATATTTTTAAGTTTTGATAGGACTTTTGCTGTTTTGTATGTAAGGCCATGACCTGCGTGAATTTCTAAGTTTAATTTTTTTCCTAAATTTGAAACTTCTTTAATCTTTTTAAGATGCCCAGAATAAGATTTTTTTTGTTTTATAAGATTACATAATTTTCCAGTATGAATTTCAACACAGTCTGCCTCAAGATTCTTCGCTTTTTTAATGTCTTCCGTTTTAGGATCAAGAAACAAACTTACTCTTGATCCATTTTTTTTTAATATTTTAATAATTTTTTTCAAATATCTGTAGTTGTGTTTAAGATTTAGGCCACCTTCGGTTGTAATTTCTTTCCTTTTTTCAGGTACTATACAAATAAATTTTGGTTTTTGTTTTTTAGCAATATTAAACATTTCTTTTGTTGCAGCAATTTCTAAATTTAAAGGTATTTTTAATTTGGATTTTATTAATATTAAATCTCTATCATTTATGTGGCGTCTATCTTCTCTTAAATGTATCGTTACAGAGTCAGCCCCGTACTTCTGGCATAGCAAAGCTGCTCTTAAGGGGCTTGGGTAGCTTTCTCCTCTTGCATTTCTTATAGTGGCAACATGATCTATGTTAACACCCAGTCTTAATTTAGCCATTAAATATCCCTGCTACCTGGTTTAATCGCTTTTATTAATTTTAAATCTTCTGGTAAATTATTCTTATTATAGGTAGGTATCTCTAATTTTATTTCTGAAACTATTGTACCTTTTATCTCAGATTTTCCGCTAGATCGATCAATAATACATGCATAACCAAGTATATTTGCTTGAGATTGGGTTATAAGTTTTGAACATTCTATACTGGACTTTCCTGTGGTTATAACATCTTCAACTATAAGAACATTTGAATTTTTTGGGATAACAAAGTCTCTTCTCAATAGAAAGGACCCTTTTACTCTCTCTGAAAAAATCGTTTCTTTATTTAATAGTCTTCCAATTTCATAGCCAATAATTATTCCTCCCATTGCTGGCGCCAATATCAAATCAATTTTATTAAATTTATCTTTTATTTTTTCTGAAAGTGAAATACAAATTTTAGATGCCATTGAGGGTTTGGAGAGTAATTGAGCACATTGTACATACTGACGGCTATGTAGACCTGAGGATAAAATAAAATGACCTTCTAGCAAAGCCTTAGTTTCTTTTAAAATTTTTAATGATTCTTTGTATGAAAGCATTTTTTTTCTCTTTGTGTCTTATAATTTTAAAATTTAAACCTTTTTGTTTTATTTGACTTATCAAGTTTGTGAAGTTTTTTAAATCTTTAATTTCAAGATCAAAAGAAAACTGAAGGTATTTTTCTTTTTTTTCAACAAGTTCAACATTTAAAATATTGCTTTTATTAATTCCTATAAGTGTACTAATTTCACCCAAAACACCAGGTTGATGAGGTAAATCTATAAGTAAGGTAGCGCTATATTCTTTAGATTTTTTTTCTGTATCTTTCTCAACTCTATTCTGCCAATACCGTCTAATAGCTGCTCTAGCTTTTCCTGTTTTAGAAGAAGAAAGCCAATGGAGTGAAGGTGAAACCTTTTTAGAGTTGATGATTTTAACCATATCGCCATTTTTAAGATCTGTCTGTAGTGAGGACTCTCTTCCATTTATTTGACAGCCAATTGCTGTATTGCCAATTTTAGTATGGACAGCATATGCAAAGTCTATAGGGGTTCCATTTTTTGGAAGTTTAATCACTGCACCTTTCGGTGTAAAACAAAACACATTATCTTGAAACATTTGCAACTTTGTAAATTCATAATAATGTTCAGGGCTGTTGCCATTTTCTATAATCTCAACTAAGTCTCTAAGCCAATCGTATTCACGCCAAGATAAATCAGAATATTTTTCGGATGACTTATATTTCCAATGAGAGGCTATTCCCCTCTCAGCAAACTCATGCATTTCATGCGTTCTAATTTGAATTTCAATTCTTTGTTTTTTTGGTCCTATTATCGATGTATGTATAGACTTATAATTATTAATCTTTGGTGTAGAAATATAATCTTTAAACTTTCCTGGTATAGCAGAGTATTTACTATGAAAGCTTCCTAAAGTTTTATAACAGTCATCGATACTATCAACCAAAACTCTAAATCCAACTATATCAGTAAGTTGTTCTAATGAAATTTTTTTGTTTTGTATTTTTCTCCAAATTGAAAAAGGTGTTTTTTCTCTTCCAGCTATTTTAGCATTAATATTATTATTTTTTAGCATATCAATTAACTTTAAAGAAATATCTTTAAAGTTATCTTCTCTATTATTTTTTATAAAATTTAATCTTTCAATTATAAGGTTTCTTGCTTTGCTATTTAAAACTGAAAAAGATAAATCCTCTAATTCATCTCTTATTCTGTTCATTCCCATTCTATCTGCCAAAGGAGCATAGATTTCCATTGTTTCTTTTGCTATTCGTTGTTGTTTTTTCTCTGATTCAAATGCTTTTATTGTTCTCATGTTGTGTAGTCTGTCTGCTATTTTAACAAGCAAAACTCTTATATCTTTTGAAGTCGCTAAAATTAATTTTCTAAAATTTTCTGCTATTGTATTTTCTGCAGCTTTATCTTCGAGTGCAGATATTTTAGTAACACCATCAACAAGATCGGCAACTTCTTTTCCAAATTCTTTTAAAACTAAATCATATGTAGCCTTTGTGTCTTCAATTGTGTCATGTAATAACCCTGTGACTATTGTTGCGCTGTCCAATTTTAAATCAGTTAAAATGTCAGCAACGGCAACCGGATGGATTACATAAGGGTCTCCTGAGACTCTCATTTGATTTTTGTGAGCATTTAATGCAAAGTTATAGGCTTTACTAAGGGTAGTTTTGTTTAAAAACTTATTATATGATTTTACCTTATTTATTAATTGATCATTATTAATCATTTCTACAATATATCACTTTCCTTCATTCTTGTAATCTCATTAGTTGTTTTCAAACTTAATTTTTTAATTAAAATTTCGATCTTTTCCTTGTTTACTGGATGAATCCAATTTGGACATATCTCGTATAAAGGATATAAAACAAAATTTCTCTCATGAGATTTGGGATGTGGCAATGTAACATTCTTTGAATTCATTACTTTGCCATCAAAATCAATAATGTCTATGTCGCAGGTTCTAGGTTCATTTAAATAGTTTCTTATCCTGCCCATTTTTTTTTCAACTTTGAGAATTAAACTCATCAATTCTTTAGGGTTCTGATTAAAGTTTATTTGTACTACTACATTGATAAATTTTGGAAGTTCCGAATCTGGGTAAGATGGGGTTTCATAAAAATCTGAAATTTGAATTATTTTAATTTTTTCTTCTTTAAGAAAATCGATAGTTTTTTTTATGTTTGAGAGTCTATTGCCAAATTTGGATTCGAGATTTGAACCTATTCCCAATAAAATCATTTGTTGTTTTTGCTGAATATTCTAGCTTTTTCCTTATTCCAATCTTTTTTCTTTTTATCTGACCTTTTGTCAAATAATTTTTTTCCTTTAGCAACAGCTAGTTCAACCTTAGCCTTTCCTTTTTTAAAATACATTTTAGTTGGAACGATCGTTAAGCCATCTTGATTAATTCTTCCAATTAATTTGTTTATTTCTTGTTTTTTTAAAAGCAGTTTTCTTTGTCCTTTAGGGTCATGATTATTGTAACTAGATTGTCTATATAAAGGTATATGAGAATTGATTAAAAATATTTCACCTTTTTTATCTACAGCATATGAATCTGATATGCTTGCTTTTCCTTCTCGTAATGATTTAACTTCAGATCCTCTCAAAGATATACCTGCTTCAATTATTTCATGAAAAAAATAATTAAAACTTGCTTTTCTATTCAAGCAAATAATTTTTTCACCACTCCTAGGTTTCTGTTTCATCAAAGAAGTTTTGCCGTTTTCAAAGCTTCCTTTACAGCACTTTTAGTATTATCAGTGATTTTTACTAAAGGTAATCTTACTTCTTCGGGTGACAAATTTAGTAATGAAGCAGCATACTTAACCGGTGAGGGATTGCTTTCAATAAAAAGAGCTTTGTGCAAAGGAGACAGCATTGTATTAATTTCCTTTGCCCTGTTTTGTAATTTTGTATCATTTATAGATAAGGAAGCAGCTTGAAATTCTGAACATAGTTTTGCTGCAACATTTGCTGTAACACTAATACATCCAACACCACCTCTTTTATTAAATTCAAGAACATTGTAGTCCTCGCCAGTTAATTGAATAAACTCTTTTCCCATTGCTTTTAATTGAGAGTCTACTCTAGACAAATCACCAGTTGCATCTTTAACTCCTACAATATTTTTTAATTCAAATAATCTAGCCATTGTTTCAACTGACATATCAATTACTGACCTTGATGGAATATTGTAAATTATTATTGGTATTCCAACATTGTCATTAATTTTTTTATAGTGTTGAAAGAGCCCTTCTTGAGTGGGTTTGTTATAATATGGAGTAACAATTAAAAGACCGTTTGATCCTGAATTTTCAGCATGCCTAGATAGTTCTATAGCCTCTGAGGTAGAATTGGATCCGGTGCCAGATATAACTGGTATTTTTCCTTTGCACTCCTTTATTGCAATTTCAATTACTTTTTTATGCTCATTGTGAGATAAAGTAGGCGACTCTCCTGTAGTTCCAGCAGGAACTATACCATTAGTACCGTTTTTTATGTGATGATGGATTAGTTTGGTGTAATTTTCTTCATCTAATTCATCATTTTTGAACGGTGTAATTAATGCAACAATTGAACCTTTGAACATAAAACAATATAAGATTAATAATAATCTAAATTTATGCCTATTCGATTAATTAGTCTAGCTATTTTATTATCAATTTTCAGACTTGATTTTGTATATTCTGAAGAAAATTTTTTTTTACTACCTAAAGACAAACCTTCAGTTTTTAAAGAAATAAAGAGTGTTAAAAAATCAGGAGTTGTTATTCCTTTAAAAAAACCTGAAGCACAGAATAAAAATGTCACTAACTCGAATGAAACATTGAAAATTATCAAAGAGGAAAAGGCTAGTAAAAAAACAAAAGTTGAGACTCAAGTAGCTTCAAATAATAGTATTTTCTTGCTTCCTAAAAAAAAACCACAATCATATAAAAAAGTTTCAAGCACCAAAAAAAGCTCAAACTACCTAAACAAAAAAGATTTTGAAAAAGCTAAATTAGCATTTAATCAAATTAAAGAAGGAAAATGGATAACCGGTTATAAAACTTCTCAAAAAATGAAAGATAAAGAATTTAAAAACTTCGTAAAATGGTTATATCTTTTAAAAACAGGAAACAACGCTACTTTTAATGTTTATCAGCTTTTTATATCTAATAATCCTGATTATCCAAGGATTGGAAGGTTGAGATATTTAGCGGAACAAAAAATTTATCTGAAAAGTACTACTCCTAAAAATATAATAAATTGGTTTAATGATTATCCTCCTGTAAGCGGAACTGGTAAACTTAAATTAGCAGAATCGTTATTGTCTATAGGTGAAAAAGAAAATACAGTATCTTTGATTAAAGAAGGTTGGGTAGATGCCGCCTTAAGCAAAAGTGACCTTAGGTTTTATAGAAATAAATTTAAATCAATTTTAAACTCCGAAGACCATATTAAGAGAGCTGATTATCTTGCTTGGGAAAGAAAATATTGGGATTTAAAAAGAATGCTTAGATACCTGCCAAAAGATTACAAAGCTTTATATAATGCCAGGCAAATTCTTATGAGTAATTCTTATGGGGTTGACAATGCTATTTCAAAAGTTCCCGATCACTTTAAAAAAGATATTGGTTTACAGTATGATAGACTTAGATGGCGAAACAGAAGAGGAAGACTAGACTCCTCTTTGCAAATTCTTTTTGAGAATTCAAATAAATCAGAAGACGAATTAATTAGAGGAGATTTGTGGTGGAAACAAAGGGAGAGCATTGTTAGAAGTCTTATATATAAAAAAAAGATATAAAACAGCCTACAAAATATCTAGTGAACACTCTTTGTCTTCAGGACCTGAGTTTGCAGAAGCAGAATGGTTGTCCGGCTGGATAGCTCATACTTTTTTAAAATCTCAAGAATATGCTATTAATCATTTTTTAAATTTTTATGACAATGTTGGTTATCCGATAAGTTTAGCAAGAGGTGCCTATTGGTTAGGAAAGTCTTACAAAGCTTTAAATAATGACAAAGAAGCTGAAAAATATTTTATTGAAGGCTCAAAATTCTTAACTACTTATTATGGGCAATTATCTTTCAATGAAATAAACAAAGGTGGAGAATTTTCTTTAACTGATGAGTCAGGCTTCTCAAAAGAATTTGAAAAAGAGTTTTCAAAAAATAGACTTATTAGAATTGTGAAAATTTTAAAAGAACTAGATCGAACAAAATATTCTAAAGCTATAGTTAAACATTTGGCTACTATAAACATTGATGAAGGAAGTGAAGTTTTGGCAGCTAGATTGGCCACTGAACTAGAAAGATATGATTATGCAATTCAAATTTCAAAAAAAGCATCTTATGAAAAAAGATTTTTGTTAAAATATAATTATCCAATTATCACAACTCCACGTGAAATTAATAAAAAAATAATGCCTTCATCAGAAATTATATTAGCTATAATAAGACAAGAAAGTGAATTTGATCGTAAAGCTAATAGTTATGTTGGCGCAAGAGGAATGATGCAGCTAATGAAGTACACGGCAAAAACTGTCGCTAAACAAGCTAAGTTGCCTTATAGCATAAGTGGCCTAACGAGAGACCCGGAGTATAATATAAAGTTAGGGTCTTATTATCTTGATTCACTTTTAGATGATTATGCAGGCGTTTATCCATTTGCTATTGCAGCATATAACGCTGGGCCTAATAGAGTTAAAACATGGAGACGGGTAAATGGAGATCCAAGTAAAAATCAATTAAGTTACGTTGATTGGATAGAATTAATAAGATTTAAAGAAACTAGGAATTACGTTCAAAGAGTTCTTGAAAATGTAAATGTTTATAAATATATGATCAATCAAAAACCTGTAAACATCGAAGGTTTTTTTCAATAAATGGCGGAAGAGGAGAGATTCGAACTCTCGGTACGATATTACTCGTACGGTTAGTTAGCAACCAACTGGTTTCAACCGCTCACCCACTCTTCCAAATTACCAAGTTTATTTAGTACTAATTATTAAACAACTACCTTATAAATCAATAAAAAAAATGGTCAAATGAAGAAAAATTTACTTAAAGGCTCATTATTTACTGTAGGAGCCTCACTTTGGTGGGGAGTAATAGGTGTATTGTATTTTAAATTTGTTTCTTTCGCCTCCGCTTTAGAATTAACAATACACAGAACTATTTGGACTGCTTTGTTGTTAATAATAACCACTTCTTATTTATCTAAATGGAGAGAGTTTAATAATATTATAAGGAAGAAGATTAATATTTTTATTTTACTTATTACTGCGATTCTAATTTCAATTAATTGGTTTACATGGCTATATGCTGTTAAAACCAACAATCTATTAGATGGTGCGTTAGGTTATTATATTTTTCCCATTTTAAGCGTCTTTTTTGGAATTCTCTTTTTAAAAGAAAAATACAATAAAAATCAAATTATATCCGTTATTTTGGTCATAACATCATTATTTTATTTACTAATTAAATTAGGTGAGGTTCCATGGATTGGTATTATTGTAGCAACTACATTTAGCTTATACAGTTTAATTAGAAAAAAAGTTAAAGTTTCCTCAGACATTGGTTTGTTGATCGAAACTTTGTTGCTCTCTCCAATAGCTATAGGTCTTTTCATTTTTTTAGTTAAAAATGATACAAATATTTTCTCTTTAGGTGAGCCTACCTTATCTTTTTATTTATTCTGGGCTGGAATTATGACCTTAATCCCTCTCTTCTGGTATACAAAAGGCTTTAAATTAATAGGCATTGGACCAGCAAGTATGATATTTTTTTTGACACCAACAGCACAATTCTTTTTAGGATTGTATTATTTTAATGAATCCTTGAACTTAGATAAGCTAATTTCTTTTGTATTTATTTGGATTGCAGTAATTATCTATTTGAACGAGTTGCGTAAAGAATAAATCAATATCATTATTAAGGGAGCAATAATTGAAATGGTAAAAGAAATAAATAATAAATTTTCAGTAATTAAAGTATGAAATAAATCTTTAGATATTAAATTTCCAACTAAAATACTACTTTTAAAATTTATACTTGGAAAAAAAAATAACCCAAGTATAAGTCCACAAAAAATAGAGGATATTGCAAATTTTGAATTAATATTCTTGTTAAAAAAACCATAAAATATAGTAGTAACAGCAGCACAGCATAACAAGTCGGCTAATAAGAATAAATACAGAATACTGTACCCTTTGGATGCCAAAATAAAAACTAAAACACTCAAAAATAAAATTATAAAATTAGCTTTAGTTTTAATCTCTTTACCTGATAATGATTTATTAATTTGATTTCCATTAACAATAATCAAACTCGAGATAGCGTTAATCAAAGTATCAATGGTGCTAAGTGTTAGTGACATGGCCAAAATTAAAACAAACATTATGATAATTAATTTTTTTTCATTTAGTATCAGATCAAAAAAAGCAAGATCTGGTATTACTTTTGGATTTAATGAATAAGATATTAAACCTGAATAACCCATCCAAAAAACAATAAAAAAAATAATTATAGATGAATAAATTAGACTTAATTTTAAAATAGAATTATTTTTTGCTGAAAAAACTCTTTGCCAATTACCTTGATGGAACAAATTTGTTGCTGCGACAGCAATAAAAAAAGTTAATCCAGCTGTATAATTGGGTAAATAATTTTTATCAATTAAATTAGGAGATCTTTTTTTAATTATTTCATAACTTGAAAAATCTAGACTTCCTAAAATCAGAATTACTGATGTTAAAATAATTAATATAATAAAACTAAATTGATATTTATCCGTAATAACTGAAAGTTTAAATCCACCTCTCAATATATATAGCAGACAAACAACTAAAGTTATGCCAGAAGTTATCCATAATGGCACTTGGGATACTAAGTTTAATAAAGACGCTATTGCTGTCACTTCTGCTATTAAAAATATTGTTAAATAGAATAATATTAATAGTAAACTAATTTTAAGTATTTCCTCACCAAACCTTTTTTTAATAAATTCTGTTAAAGATAGGCCGTTAGGAAATTCTTTTCTTATTTTTGGTCCGAAATTATACAAAAAGAACATAGGTGCAGCTGTTCCTAGAGCGTACCCTATTACTGCTCCTATTCCTCCCCAAGTTGCCGCTGAAGCTGGTCCAAATAAAATCCATGCTCCGAGTGCAGAAGCGGTCAAGCTAGCTGTCAATGAAAAAGTATTTTCATCTCTGTCTCCAACGATATAATTTTTATTGTTAGAAGCCTTTTGGCTGTTAAAATACCCAAGTCCTATAAAAAAAAGACCCACAATAACTATAGCTGTTAAAGATAATTGTATTGATGCGTATGTTTTTTCCATATTTCCCTTACTGAATTACCGGTCAGGTTCATTGGGTATAATCTCAGTCTTTTTTAAGACACCCCGTGACAAATTATATATTGAATTAAATATTCGAGTCAAATAAATTTGAAATATGTTGAGAGTTATTTATACAATATTTTTAGTGCTATTTTTTGCCAATGCAAATGCTAATTCTACATTGGACAGAGTTTTAAAAGATGGGGAGTTAAGAGTTGGAATTACGGGAGACTGGGATCCTATGTCAATGAAAGATCCAGCGACAAATAAATATAAAGGATTTGATATTGATGTTATGAATGAGCTAGCGAAAGATATGAATGTAAAAATTAAATTTGTTCCTACAGACTGGAAAACTATAGTTTCAGGAATAACAGCTAATAGATATGACATCTCAACTAGTGTAACTAAAACTCCGAAAAGAGCAGAAGTTGCTGGCTTCACAAACACTTATTATAAGTACGGTACTGTTCCTCTGGTTCTTAAAAAGAATTTAAAAAATTTTTCTACATGGGACTCTTTAAACAATAAAAACGTTACAATCGCTACTACTCTTGGAACATCACAAGAGGAAAAAGCTAAAGAGTTTTTTCCTAAATCTAAATTAAGATCAATAGAAGCACCTGCTAGAGACTTTCAAGAGGTGTTAGCCGGCAGAGCTGATGGAAATATAACAAGCTCGACGGAAGCCAACAAATTAGTTATTAAATATCCTCAATTAGCTATAGTTCCTGATGGTGAAAAAAATCCTGCTTTTTTAGCTATGATGGTTCCAAAAAATGATAAAATTTGGAATGATTACGTCAGTAAATGGATTAAAGATAAAAAAGATTCAGGTTTCTTCAAGACTTTATTGACAAAATATAATCTTAAAAGTTTATAATTTAAGTTTAAATAACTTTTAATTACAAATATAGTTAACTTTCATTAAAGTATATACTTATTATTGTGAAGATTATTAAATATATAATTCTCTTTTTATTTCTGCCAGGATGTGGGTCAAACTATGAATGGGGCTGGTACATATTAAATCCTAGCAATGTAGAGGGTTTAACAAATCTTAAATTTTTGATAAGTGGAGTAACTACAACAATTTATATTTCTTCTGTTTCAATAATTCTTGCAATGTTCATAGGTTTAGTGGTTGCCTTACCTTCTCTTTCTAAAAATAAATTTTTAAGTTATTTTAATATTGCGTATGTGGAAATTGTAAGGGCTATTCCTTTATTAGTTTTAATACTTTGGATTTATTACGGTTTACCAATAATGTTGGGTATAAGTTTTTCTCCTTTTGTGTCAGGAATAATAGCATTAACTATAAGCGAAAGTGCCTTTCAAGCTGAAATATTTAGAGCTGGAATTAATTCAATTAGTAAAGGTCAGCATGAGGTGGCCGGATCACTAGGAATGGATTTTTGGAAAAAAATGAGATTTGTAATTCTTCCTCAGGCTATTAAAGTAGTTTTGCCTGCTTTGGGTAACCAGTTTGTTTATGTATTAAAGATGTCTTCATTGGTATCAATTATTGGTATAGCTGATTTAACAAGAAAAGCTAATGAGCTCGTTACTACAACTTACAGACCTCTTGAAATTTATACTTTTTTAATTTTGGAATACCTTATATTAATTTTAATTGTCTCATATTATGTGAGAAAGTTAGAAAATAAATTAAAATACAAGTAATTTTTTAAAAGAGATTTTGAATACTCTTTTTAAAAAGAAGGGGACAAACGTTATTACAACTAATCCCATCATCCAATTTGTAATCATTATTGTATAAAATATATCCTGATATTCCCCGTTCTTTATATTAATCACGTACCACAAGGACATAAATGGTATTAAGGTAAGTCTAAGAATAGTCATGTACAAACTGTAAGTGGGTCTTTTAAGAGCCTGAAACAACGCTGATGTTATAAAAAAGACTGGGTAAACAGGACCTATCAAAGCAGCAACTTGCAGGTAAAGTGCTCCATTTTGAATTACTTGAGGATCGTTAGTAAAAAAAGATATTATTAATTCGGATGTCAAATAAATAAAAATACCAGCCAATATCATAAAACCTGAACCAAACATTAAAGCTTTTCCATACACTTCTTTCACTCTAAAGTACATTTTTGCTCCAAAGTTTTGCCCTGCAATGGATAGCACAGCAGTGTTTAGACCTATTACTGGCAAAAGTAAAACTTGCTCAATTCTTACTGCTGTACCGTAACCTGCGGTTGCTAACTCACCAAATTGGCCTACAAAATAGAAAATGTTAAAAACCCCAAACATAATCATTAACATGGTGAACATAATTGGAACTGACTGTTTAAAAAGAGAACTTATATAATCTAACTTTGGTTTAAAGCATTGAAAATTAAGATATTTTTTAAGTTTGCAACAATAAACTTTGTTAGCTAAATATATTAAGCCAATACATTGTGAAATAAGAGTAGCTATTGCTAACCCGGCAATTCCAAAAGACGGTATTAAACCATAACCAAAAATAAAAAGCGGGTTAAGAAAAATGTTTAAAAAAAATGTAAAAATTAGAACATTTCTGTAACTCTTAGTATCTCCTTGTGCGTTAAGAGTTCCGTTTAAAGAAAGTTGTACTAAAACTATTATAGCTCCATAAAAAATTATATCCAAATATTCACGGGTTAAAATAATACTTTGCTCACTTGAACCCATAATTTTTAAAAGTTCATCTGAAAAATTTAAACCAAACATAGTAACAAAAATTGAAATACCTATGGCAAAAACAATTGATTGAGCAACGTACATGGATGCTTTTTTGTCTTCCTTGGCTCCAATTGAATTGCTTATAAGAGCTGTTGTACCGGCACCAATACCAACTGCCACAGCTATAGCTATAAAATATATTGGCCAAGATTTTGCAATGGCTGCTAGAGCTTCTGCTGAAATTCTTCCTGCAAAATATGTATCTACAAGATTATAAAACGTTTGAAAAAGCGACCCAGTGCTAGCAGGGATAGTTACTTTTCTCAATAATTGCCAAATTGAGCCTTTAGTTAAATCCATAAATATTAAAATTCCTTTTGAAACTTATGCTTTTTTCCAGCTAGTTTAGCAAGACTAATCTGCTTTTGTCTCATTCTAAATCTTGTTTTTTGAGAGTTAGTAAGTGTGTCATAACATCTGGGACACGTGACTCCTTCTTCATACATTTTAGATTTTTTGTCTTTTGAAGAAACAGGTTTTCTACAACCACTACAAATAAAGTATGACCCTAAAACTAAATCATGTTTAACTGAAACTCTGTTGTCGAAAACAAAACACTCACCCCTCCATAAGCTGTTTTTTTTCTTTATTTTTTTTAAATAATTTAAAATTCCACCCTTTAATTGGAAAACATTTTTAAATCCTTTTTGGTTTAAATAAACAGAGGCTTTTTCACATCGTATTCCACCAGTACAAAACATTGCAACTGGTCTTTTCTTATCTAGATTATTGAGATATTTAGGAAACTCTCTGAAATGATTAATTTTAGGATTAACAGCTTTTTTAAAACTACCCACTTCATATTCAAAGGGTTTTCTGACATCTAAAATAAAAGTATTTTTATCTTTAATAAAGTTATTCCATTTCGATGGCTCAATATGATTTTTTTTTTTAATTTTTGAAGAAATATTTAAACCCATCGGAACTACTTCATTTTTTATTTTGATTTTTGATTTGTGAAAGGGTTGAAACTTGCATTTAGAGAAGTTTTCATTATCAAAATTTGTAAAATCAAATAAACTTTTGATTTTTTTACTTATTAACGAGATATTTTTAATTTTACCAGAAATAGTTCCATTAAGGCCCTCTTTTGAAATAATTAACAATCCTTTTACATTTTTTTTAAAAAATAATTTTTCAAGAATAAGTTTATTTTTTTTTAATAATTTAATAGTTTTAAATTTATAGAATCCAAAGATAACAAACATTATAATTTTCTACAAACTGTAAATCCATCTCCTAGAGGAAAAATTACTTGATCAGTTTTAATATCATTTTTGACATGGATGTTAAAATCTCTAATAATTTTTGTAAATTTTTCCTTATTATTTTCATCTGCCACTTCTCCGTGCCATAAAACATTATCTATTATAATTAAACCATCTTTTTTAATCATTGGCATCACATTATTATAATAATTTTTATAATTTTCCTTATCAGCGTCTATAAAAACAATGTCAAACATTAAATTGTCATTTTTTAATTCTTTTAATGTTTCTAATGCTGGCTTTATGATTGTTTTAATTTTTTTATCCTGGTTGGCTTTTTTAAAAAAAATTTGAGCTTTTATATCTGTTTCTTTATTTTTATCTAAACTTATAATCAAGCCATTATCTAGTAACCCTAAAGACATTGATAAAGTACTAAGACCAGTGAATGTTCCTATCTCTAATATTTTTTTTGCTTTTGTAATTTTGGTAATCAATTCTAAAAAATAACATTGTGAAATTGAAACTTGCATTCTTTTAATTTCACCTAAATTATCATTATGAGAAATAATTTCCTTTTGAACTGGATGTAAGGACTTACTTAGTCTTTGAATATAGTTTTGTATTTTGGCACTTATTTCTATATCCTTACCCATTCTTATTTTAATTTTTTCTTAAGTATTTCATTAACTAACTTCGGGTTAGCTTTACCATCTGATATCTTCATTACTTGACCGACAAAAAATCCAAATAATTTATCCTTACCTGATTTATACTGCTCCACTTTATCCTTATTATCTTCAAGTATTTTATCTACGATTCCCTGTAGTTCTTTTGGGTCACTTTTTTGTTGCAAACCTTTACTTTTTATAATTTTATTTGGTTCTTCACCAGTTTCTTTCATTATTTCAAAAACTTCTTTAGCAATTCTTCCGGATATAATTCCTGAACTTATTGAGTTTATTAATTGAGACATTGTTTTAACTGTTACTAGGGATTCAGAAATAGAAATATTTTTTTCATTTAAAGAAGCAAAAAGATCACCCATTATCCAATTTTTGGCTAATTTAACGTCTGAGGTTTTAACTACTTCCTCAAAGTAATTTGATATTTCTTTTTCTGAGACTAAAACGTTAGCTTCATAAGCATTTAAAGAATAATTTTTTATAAAACGTTCTTTTTTTTGATCGGGTAATTCAGGTAAATTATCTTTAATTTTTTTTATTAATTTTACGTCAATGTTTAAAGGTAACAAATCTGGATCTGGAAAATATCTATAATCATGAGCATCTTCTTTAGATCTCATTGATCTAGTTTCGTTTTTTTTTGTGTCAAATAATCTTGTTTCTTGGTCAATTGATTTTCCAGATTCTAATAGCTCAACTTGTCTTTTGGCTTCGTATGTTATAGCCATTTGCATAAATTTAATTGAATTTACGTTTTTTATTTCACATCTTGTTCCTAATTCCTTGTCTCCTTCTTTTCGTACAGAAACATTTACATCTGCTCTTAAAGATCCCTCTTGCATATTGCCATCACAAGTACCCAAATACCTCATTATTGATCTTAGTTTTTTAATATAAGCATTTACTTCATTTGGAGATCTTAAATCTGGTTTACTAACTATTTCCATAAGAGCCACACCCGACCTATTTAAATCCACATATGTGCTATTTGGATCAAGATCATGGATGCTTTTGCCCGCATCTTGCTCCAAATGAAGTCTTTCTATTCCAATAGTTTTTGTACCATCCTGTAAGTCTAAAGTGATTTTCCCTTCGCCAACTATAGGATTTTTGTATTGTGAAATCTGATATCCTTGAGGTAAATCTGCATAGAAATAATTTTTCCGATCAAAAACAGAATAATTATTAATCTTTGCGTTTAAACCTAATCCTGTTTTGATTGCCTGGTGTACGCAATATTCGTTTATAACTGGAAGCATTCCTGGGAAAGCAGAATCTACCAGGCTGACCTGAGTATTGGGTTCAGCTCCGAACTTAGTAGAAGAGCTTGAAAAAAGTTTTGAATTAGAAGTTACTTGAGCATGTACTTCAAGACCAATAACTACTTCCCATTTTCCTTTTTCTCCATCAATTAAATATTTACCATTTTCTTTACCCATTATTTTTCCCACCATCTTTTAAGATTTTGTTTAAAATTTATTTTTTTTTCTGCTGCAAAAGCAATATTTAAAAGTTTTTGTTCATCCAAAGGCTTTCCAATTAATTGAAGGCCAAGAGGGTAATTATTGTTATCAGTGCCTGCTGGAATCGAAATTGCTGGAATACCAGCTAGATTTACTGGAACTGTGAATATATCATTTAAATACATTGATATTGGATCATTTTTTTTTTCACCAATTTTAAAAGCGGCACTTGGAGTAGACGGAGTAAGTATAGCATCTACTTTTTTAAAAGATTGATCAAAATCATGTTTAATCAATTGTCTAACTTTTTGTGCCTTAATATAATAAGCGTCATAATAACCGGACGAAAGGACGTAAGTGCCTATTAAAACTCTTCGTTTTACTTCGTCTCCAAAACCTTCAGATCTAGTATTTTCATACATCTCAATTAAATTATTTGCTTTCGATGACCTAAAACCATACTTTACTCCGTCATATCTAGCTAAATTAGAAGAGGCTTCTGCAGGAGCAACTATATAATAAGTGGGTAGAGCATATTTAGTATTAGGTAATGAGATATCAATAATTTCTGCACCAGAGTCTTTAAGAATTTTTTTTCCATTTTCCCAAAGGCTTTCTATTTCATTAGGCATTCCATCAACTCTATATTCTTTTGGTATACCAATTTTTAAACCTTTTATGTTGTCATTTATTTTTTTTGAATAATTCTCTTTTTTTTTATTAATTGACGTAGAATCTTTTTCATCAAATCCTGCCATTGCTTCCAGCATTAAAGCGCAGTCCTCTACTGATTTGGTCATAGGTCCAGCTTGATCTAGAGAAGAAGCAAACGCCACTATTCCCCATCTAGAACATAGTCCGTAAGTAGGTTTAAGACCAACTGTACCCGTAAATGATGCTGGTTGTCTTATAGAACCGCCAGTATCCGTTCCTATTGTTGCTGGAGTAAGTTCTGCTGCTAGGGCGCTTGCTGAACCACCAGACGAACCTCCTGGAACAGTATTTTCTGCAACAGGATTCATTACATTTCCAAAAAAACTAGTTTCGTTTGATGATCCCATTGCATACTCATCACAATTTAATTTACCTAACAAAAAAGCTCCCTCATTCCATAAATTTTTTGTTATCGTTGACTCATAATTTGGAATAAAATTTTCTAACATCTTGCTACCAGCTGTTGTTTTTACACCTTTAGTGCAAAAAAGATCTTTAACTGCAATAGGAATCCCATGTAAGAGTGTATCAAATTTTGGTTTTTTATCAAAATTTATAGCATTTATTAAAGCATCATCTAAACATTTTGTAATAAAAGAATTCAATTTTTTATCATTATTTATATTTTTAATAAAAGACTGAGTTACTTCTTCAGATTTTATTTCTTTTTTTTTAATAAGTTTCGTTAGTTCAGTTAAGCTTTTTTTTGAAAATTCAGACATTATTCAATAACTTTCGGTACAACAAAAAATTCTTCGTTTTTAACAGGAGAATTTTCTAAAATTTTTTCTCTCATCTTTCCATCTTTTATTTCATCTTTTCTTGATCTTAGAGGTTCGTTTAAGATTGAAGAGAGCGGTTCAGTTTTGTCAGTATTTAGTTCGTTAAGCTGTTCAATAAATTTGAGAATTGATGATAAATCTTTAGCTAGAGTATTCATTTTATTCTCAGCTATAGAAATTTTAGCTAATTTTGCTATATGTTTAATTTTTTCTTTATCTATTGGCATTTGTGATCTAGATTGAATTTAAGGTGTTTTATCATAAAATAAATGAAAATTATGCTTGATATTGAAGATTTTAAAAAAAAAATTAATGAAAAATCAAGATTAATGGGTATTGACCCTGGAAAAAGTAGAGTTGGAATATCAATATCTGATGAAAATAGAAAGGTAGCTACACCTCACAAAACCTTAGAAAAGAAAGATTTTAAAAGCTTTAAAGAAGATCTCAATCAAATTATCAAGGATTTTAGTATAAGTGGAGTTATAATTGGAAATCCCATAAAAATGGATGGTTCAACTGGATCTTCGTCTCAATCTGCTAAAGATTTAGCTATTAACGTGTCTAAACATTTTTCATTACCTGTCTTAATGTGGGATGAGAGATTTTCTAGTGAGGGATCCTTTAAAATAATGAAAGAATTACCCATAAACACAACAAAAAAACGTAAAACGTTAGACAAAAATGCTGCTGCATTTATACTTCAGGGTTTTTTAGATTATTTGAATAAATAACTTGATCTTATAACCCAAAAGACCTATAGAGTTAATTTTAATGGCAGTACTTAAAAAGAACCTAGCTATTAAAAATAAAATCAATCACCTTCTCGGTATTCAAAATCTTTCTATTTTAGAAGCAAAAGAGATAATCAAGCAAGCAAAGGATTTCATAAAACTCAATCGGAGTAGTTCAAAAAAAATAGATATTTTAAGAGGTAAAACCCAAATCAATCTATTTTTTGAACCATCTACTAGAACTCAAAGTTCTTTTGATTTAGCTGGGAAAAGACTAGGTGCTGATGTGATGTCAATGAATGTTATGAATTCTGCATTAAAAAAAGGTGAAACTCTTATTGATACTGCGATGACTTTAAATGCTATGCACCCTGACTTGATAGTAATAAGACACCAAGACTCTGGTGCACCAAATCTATTATCTCAAAAAGTTAATTGTGCGGTTATCAATGCCGGCGATGGTAGAAGAGAGCACCCTACTCAGGCTTTGCTAGATGCTTTGACAATTATAAATAGAAAAGGAAAAATTGAAGGTTTAAAGATTGCAATTTGTGGTGACATTCTTCATTCTAGAGTAGCTAGGTCTAATATTTATTTAATGAATATGTTAGGAGCTGAAGTTAATGTCATAGCTCCCAAAACTTTAATGCCAAAATCTATTGAAAAGTTAGGTGTAAAATCTTTTACTGATATGAAAAAAGGTTTGGACTCGTGTGATATTGTTATGATGTTAAGAGTTCAGAATGAAAGAATGCACGGATCTTTCTTGCCTTCTAAAAGAGAATACTACGAATACTTTGGTTTAACACCTGAAAAACTAAAATTTGCAAGCAAAGATGCATTGGTCATGCACCCTGGGCCAATGAATAGAGGTGTAGAAATAGATACAAAATTAGCCGATGACATCAATGTCAGTTTAGTAAAAGAACAAGTTGAGTTAGGAGTGGCTGTAAGAATGGCTTGTCTTAAGATATATTGTAAGAAATAATATGAAAGAAAAATTAATTATAAATGCAAGAATAATTGATCCCTCTCAGAATTTAGATGAGATAGGTGGATTGAGAATAGATACAAAAGGAAAAATAAAAGACATAGGTAAAAAAATTAAAAAAAATAATATTTCTTCCAGTGTTGAAGTTATAGATGCTAAAAAAAATATTCTTATTCCAGGAATCGTTGATATGAAAGTTTTTGTCGGTGAACCAGGCTTTGAATATAAGGAAAATTTTAGAACACTTAGTCAGGCTGCTCTTGCTGGAGGAGTTACTTCCGTAGTTTCTATGCCTAACACAAAACCAATTATTGACAATGTTTCTATGGTGGATTTTATTATAAGAAGAGGAAGAGATAAGGCTAAAATTAATATATATCCAAGCGCTTGCTTAACAAAAGACTCAGCGGGCAAAATGATGACTGAATTCGGACTTTTATCTTCAAAAGGAGTGGTTGGTTTTACTGATGTAAAAAAAACAGTTCAAAATACAGAAACAATGTCCAGAATTATGGACTACGCTTCTGATATTGGAGTTTTAATTATGCAACACGCTGAAGATTTCGAATTATCTAAAAATGGATATATAAATGAAGGTGAAATAGCTACAAGATTAGGATTAGAGGGTATAAGTGATATAGCGGAAAAAATAATCATTGAGAGAGACTTAACTTTACTAGAAAAATACCCTTGCAGATATCATATAAATCAAATTTCTTCTAATAAATCTTTGGAAGTCATTAAAAAAAATAAAAAAAATGGAAAACCTTTTAGTGTGGGTGTTTCAATAAACAATCTTTCACTTAATGAAAATGATATAGGTGAGTTTAAAACATTCTTAAAACTATCCCCTCCTTTAAGAACAGAAAATGACAGAAAGGCCTTAATAGATGGTATTAAAAATGATTTGATTGATGTAATTGTGTCAGATCACTTACCTGAGGATGAAGAGAGTAAAAGGCTTCCATTTGCTCAAGCGGCTCAAGGTGCTATTGGTGTTGAAACTTTGTTACCCTTAGCTTTAGAACTTTACCATAATAAAAACCTTCCTCTTAAAAAGATAATAGAAGTTCTCACAATTAATCCCTCTAAAATTTTAAAAATAAACAAAGGAACTTTAAAAAAAGGCTCAACTGCAGACTTTTGTATATTTGATTTGAATAAACCTTGGGTAGTAAAAGGCGAAAAACTAAGATCTAAATCAAAAAATACAGCTATGGAAAACAGAAGATTGCAAGGAAAAGTTTTAATGACTTTTTTAAACGGTGAGCTAGTATTTAATTAATTGTGAATTTAGAAATTATATTTGTATTAGTTGGGTCTTACCTTGTGGGGTCTATTCCTTTTGGTTTAATATTAACAAAATTCTTTTTAAAAAAAGATATACGAAATATTGGTTCAGGTAATATTGGAGCAACCAACGTTTTAAGAACGGGGAAAAAATTTTTAGCTGTTTTAACTTTAATTTTTGATATATCAAAAGGTTATTTTGCTATATTTATTACATCAAAATATTTCCCAGATTATATTTATCTATCTGGACTAATTTGTTTTCTTGGCCATATATTTCCAATATGGTTAAAGTTTAAAGGAGGTAAAGGAGTAGCTACCTATTTAGGAATTATATTAGCTTTTTCTTTTAATCTAGCTTTAGTTTTTTGTATTTCTTGGTTGTTGATTTTATTTTTAACAAAATATTCTTCTCTATCATCTATAATTGGTTCAATAAATGTCTTTTTATTTTCTTTTTTTTCTGAAAAAATAAGTCCAGATTTTTTATTTTTTTCTTTTTTAATGATCATAATATACACTCATAAACAAAATATTCTTCGCTTGAAGGACAAAAAAGAAACTAAAATAAAGTTTTAATTTATTGGCTTTTTTAACTAAAAATTAGTTTAGTTTGACAATTAGTCTAATTTTTGAAATTAAACTAATTATATGAATTTAGTCATAGTAGAAAGTCCTGCAAAAGCTAAAACAATAAACAAATATTTAGGGGATAAATATAAAGTTTTAGCTAGTTATGGTCATATAAGAGATCTCCCTTCTAAAAATGGATCCGTTGATCCAGAAAATAAATTTGAAATGCAGTGGGAAATCGACTCTTTTTCAAAAAAATATCTTAAAGAAATTACAAATGCCGCTGAAAATTCTGATAAAATAATTCTAGCTACGGATCCAGATCGTGAAGGTGAGGCAATTGCTTGGCACGTAAAAAAAGTTTTAGAATCTAAAAAATTACTTAAAGGCAAAGATCTAGAAAGAGTAGTGTTTAATGAAATAACCAAAAATTCGATATTAGAAGCAATAAAGAATCCTAGACAAATACACTTGCCATTAGTTGAGGCTTATTTAGCAAGAAGAGCACTGGACTATCTAGTTGGGTTTAATATATCTCCAATTCTTTGGACTAAGTTACCAGGGTCTAAATCAGCAGGTAGAGTTCAATCTGTCGCGTTAAGATTGATTACGGAAAGAGAAAAGGAAATAGAATTATTCAAACCAGAAGAATATTGGACTTTAACTTCAGATTTTACTAATAAAGATAACAAGAATATTTCTTCTAAACTAAGTCTGTATAGTGGAAAAAAAATAGAACGTTTTACATTTAAAAATAATAATGAAATTAAAGAGGCCATAAATATAATTAATAAATCAAAATTTACTATAAAAGATGTAAATACAAAATTATTTAAAAGAAATCCATTAGCTCCTTTCACAACATCCACTTTACAACAAACAGCCTCCGGAAAGTTTGGCTTTGGTGCATCTAGAACTATGCAAATAGCCCAAAGATTATATCAAGGAATCGAGATTGAAGGGGAAACTACGGGTTTAATTACTTATATGAGAACAGATGGAACTAATATTTCAAAAGAAGCTATTGCTGATTTTAGAGAATATATTAATACAGTGCACGGAAAAGATTATTTGCCAGAGAGTCCAAATAGTTATGCGGGTAAAAAGGCAAAAAACGCACAAGAAGCTCATGAAGCTATAAGACCAACAGATGTTAAAAGAAGACCAAGTGATATAAAAAAGTATGTTAACCCAGATCAATTCAAACTTTACGAATTAATATGGAGTAGAGCCCTTTCTTCTCAAATGAAACCTGCAGAATTTGATAGAAATACTATTTTAATATCATCAAATGATAATAATATAAATTTCAGAGCAAGTGGATCTATAATTAAATTTGAAGGGTTTTTAAAAGTTTATCAAATTCAAGAAACAGATGAGGATGCTAAAAATATATTACCTAGTGTAAAAGTTGGTGAAGAAATAAATATACTTAAATTGAATGACCAACAACATTTTACAGATCCTCCTCCTAGGTATTCTGAGGCAAGTCTTGTAAAAAAGATGGAAGAATTAGGTATTGGCAGACCTTCAACTTATGCAAGCATTATATCTGTTTTGTCTACTAGAAATTATGTAGAACAAGTTAATAAGAGGTTTCACCCAACAGACAGAGGAAAATTAATTTCAGCTTTTCTAGAAAAATTATTTTCTAAATACGTTGATTATAATTTTACAGCAGATCTAGAAAATCAATTAGATGAGATCACAAGTGGTAAGGTTCAATGGGTAGAGGTTTTAAATAATTTTTGGAAAGATTTCTATAAAAATGTTGGAAAGGTAAAAGAAAAAAGAACCCGTGAAGTATTAGATTTATTAAATGAAAGTTTAGGAGCTCTGATTTTTGATAGAGATTCAAATGATACTATAGATAGAAAATGTAAATTATGTTCTGATGGAGAACTAAGTCTTAAGAATAGCTTTAGAGGTGGTGCGTTTATTGGTTGTTCTAATTATCCAGAATGTAAATTTACAAGACCTTTGTCAAAAGTTAAAGCTGCAGCTCAGTATAATCTGGCAGAGCCCAAATTATTAGGACAGAATACTCACGGTAAAGACATATTTTTAAAAAATGGAAGATTTGGTCCTTATCTGCAATACGAAAAAGAATTGGAAAATGTTGAAGAAAAGCCTAAAAAAAGAAAGAAAAAAAAAATAAAAGAAAACGAAAATCTTAAAAATGTTTCTATTCCTAAAGGGCTTCCTATTGATGAAGTTGATTTAGATAAAGCTAAATATTTATGTTCTCTTCCTAAAACATTGGGTAAACATCCTGATTTAAATGAGGATATCACTATTAATATTGGAAGATTTGGACCATATCTAAAATGTTCTAATAAGTCAGCAAGGTTAGAATCTGTAGAAGATTTGTTTTCAATCGGCCTTAATAGAGCTATTACCTTAATTTCAGAATCTAAACCAGGTAGAATATCTTCATCGACAATAAAAGATTTAGGTGAGCACCCAGAAGATAAAAAACCAGTGAGAGTAATGAAGGGTCAATTCGGTCCTTATATTAAATACAAATCCTTAAATGCAACAATACCCGAGGAAAAGGACCCAAGCGAAATAACAATGGAAGAGGCACTTATTTTAATTGAAAAAAGAAAAGAATACGATAAAAGTAAAAAAAATAAAAAAAGAGGGAAAAAAAAATGAAAAAATACTTAGTGGCTATTTTCTTATCAGCTATTTCCACCAACCTTTTTGCTGCAGTAGATGAAAAGAAATGTGATTCAATTAAAGATAAATCTGATAAAATTGAATGTTTGACAAAATTGAGGCTGGATGCTCTTAAAGCTCCAGTTGCAGGTCAATTAAAAATTATTGATAACAAAATAAAAAAATTCGATGCGGATAAAAAGAAATTTGACAAAGAAAATAAAACTTTGTGGCAAATGTACAAAAACTATAAAAAAAAATGACCTTTGAAGATAATTTAAATTCTTTAAAAATAACTTTACCAAAGGCTGCTGACCCGGTAGGTGCTTATGTTGCTTTTAAAATTGTAGGTAAATTACTTTTTATTTCAGGTCAAATTTCAATAGATGAAAAAGGGAATTTAATAAAAGGTAAACTTGGTAAAGATTTGGACCTAGAGGCTGGATACAATGCTGCTAAAAGATGTGGATTAAGTATTATAGCGCAAGCCAAAAAAGCTTGCGACAATGACTTGTCGAAAATTAAATCTTGCATAAAAATAACAGGTTTTGTTAATTCTAATGAAACTTTTACAGATCAGCCAAAAGTAATAAATGGTGCTTCAGATCTAATCTCCTCTGTATTTGAAAATAGTGGTTCACATTCAAGAGCAGCGGTTAGTGTAAACAGCTTACCGCTAGGTGTGGCAGTTGAAGTTGATGCTATTTTTGAGATTATTTAATATTAGGTCTACCAATAGAATAATACTTTATATTTTTTTTAAACATTTCATCTTGATTGTATAAATTTCTCAAGTCATAGATTTTGAAGTTATTTTTTTTTACCAATCTTTTAAAGTCTAAACTTTTAAATTCATCCCACTCCGTGTGTAAAATTATTAAGTCGGCATTTTTACAAGCAGCTTTTACATTATTATAATATTTTAAATTCTTTATATTTTTAAAACTATCTTTTTTTCCAGTCGGGTCATAGTAGGATAATATTGCACCCTTTTTAGACAAAAATGGAATCATTATTAAACTACAAGAGTCTCTCATGTCATCTGTGTTAGGCTTAAAAGTTACGCCTAAAAAAGATATTTTTTTATTTTTAAAATTTTTGCCCAAAATTTTTTCTACCCTTTTAGTAAGTAATATTTTTCTCTGATAATTAGATTTGATAACAGATTTAACAATAGATAAATTTACTTTATAAGCTTCTCCTGTGGAAACTAAACCCTTTGTATCTTTTGGAAAACATGATCCGCCATAAGCTGGTCCTGCTCTCAAAAATCTCCCCCCTATTCTTTCATCACTTCCCATCCCTAGTGAGATATCTTCTACATTGATATCTGATTTTTCACATAAATTTGCTATTTCATTAATAAAAGTAATTTTTGTGGCAAGAAAGGCATTAGAAGCGTACTTTATTAGTTCGGCGGCCCTTCTTGAAGTGGTAAATAATTTAGCTCCCTTTGTAATTAATGGTTGATAAAGTTTTTTCATTATTGAGTAAATTTTTTTATTGTTTGAGCCAATTACTATTCTATCAGGATAACGAAAATCTCTTATGGCTTCACCTTCTCTTAAAAATTCTGGATTGGAAATTACATCAAATTTTCTTTTACGTAATTTCTTTAAAATTTTTTCTATATTGTCTCCTGTTCCAACAGGAACTGTTGATTTAGTAACAATAATTTTTTTTCCATTAGAAACTTTTACAATTTCTTTAACTGCTTGAAAAACATATTTTAAATCAACCGATCTTGTGCCTTTTTTTGTTGGTGTGCCAACGCAGATAAAAATTATATCTGAATTTTTAACGGCTACTTTTAAATCTGTAGAAAATATTAATCTTCCTGAATTAAAATTCTTTTTAATAATTTCGTTTAACCCTGGTTCAAATATAGGAGATTTGCCTAAATTTAATTTTTTTATCTTATTTATATCTTTATCTATACAGTATACTTTGTTTCCTAAATCAGCAAAACATGTTCCACTTACAAGTCCAACATATCCTGTTCCAATCATGCAAATTCTCATATTTAATTTTTTTTATTGATTTCTATTCCTGAACTAATATAGCCAGCAAGTGTTCCGCAATCTAGATATTTTCCTTTAAATATATTCCCATAAAATTCCTCGCCTTTATAAATAAGATTTTTTATAGCATCGGTAATGTGAACTTCTCCTCCTTGACCAGGCTTTAATTTTTTAATTTCATTCATAATAGTAGTTGGCAATATATATCGACCAATTATAGCATAGTTTGAAGGAGCTCTATTTATGCTTGGTTTTTCTATAACATCAGATATTTTAAAATAATTATTTTTTTTATTAATCATTGACAGAATTCCCCATCTAGAGACTGTTTTTTTACTTACAGTCTTTGTGGCTATAATTGAACATTTCAATTTATTATGTAAATTTATCATTTCTTTAGAACAATTATTATTTATTATTAAATCATCAGGTAATAGCATTAAAAAATATTTTCCCTTCAAATACTTTTGGCATTTTAAAATTGCATCTCCTGTTCCTTTTGGTTTGTTCTGATAAACAAATTTAATCATTTTTTTATACTTTTTTATTTTAAAAAATTCTTTTTTGATTCTTTTATCATTTTTTTTTTTTAGAATTCTTTTATAGATAAGATCATTAAAGAAATAATTTTTTATACTATTCTTTTTCTTTGATATTATAAAAATAAATTCCTGTATACCTGCTTCTATACATTCATCCATTATGTATTCTAAATTAGGCTTTCCATTAATAGGGAGTAATTCTTTTGGCATTACACTAGTTAAAGGAAGCATTCTTGTGCCTAAACCAGCTAGTGGAATAATTGCTTGTTTTATCATATGATTCTAGTATTTATTATTATCATTTCATTATACAAATGAAAATATTTAAACATAAACTAGCCCTTAATAGGGAAATAAGTTGCCAAAAAAACTTGTCTTTTGTACCAACTATGGGGGGTCTCCATAACGGCCATAAATACTTAATAAAAAAGGCCAAAGGAAAAAAAGGCAAAGTAATCGTATCAATTTATGTAAACCCTAAACAGTTTAATTCTAAAAAAGACTTTAAATCTTATCCCAGAAACCTATCTTTTGATTTAAACTTTCTAAGAAAACTTAAAGTTGATTATGTTTATATTCCAAATTTCAAGGATATTTATTCATTCAAAACTAAAAATAAAATTTTTTTAGACAAAAAAAGTAAAATATTATGTGGTAAATTTAGAAAATCTCATTTTTATGGTGTTGTCTCTATAGTAAATAGACTGCTTGAAATAATTAATCCAAAATATATCTTTTTTGGGAAAAAAGACTATCAGCAACTTTATTTAATAAAAAAGCATATTAAAAAGAGAAAAATTAGTACTACTCTTGTATCTTGTAAAACAATTAGAACTAAAAATGGTGTTGCTCACTCTTCAAGAAATAAATCATTGAATAATGAATCTATTAAACTAGCTTCAAAAGTTTATAATTTATTAAGAAATGAAAAAAAAAATTTAAAGAATAAACACCGTGTTAAATTTGACAAAAAGACTATTTATAAAAAAATAAAACTATTAGGTATCAAAAAGATTGATTATATAGAGTGTTTGAATTTAAGTAATTTTAAAAAGGCATTGAATGGTAATTCAAAATTCAATATTTTTATTGCTTATTATCTAAACAGGACTAGGTTAATAGACAATATTTAGTTTAAAAAGAAGTACGATCCTATCCCTAAGAACGATAAGAAACCAATAACATCAGTAATTGTTGTCACAAAAACGCTTGAAGCAAGAGCTGGATCAATATTAACTTTTTTAAGTGAGACAGGAACTAAAATACCAAATAATCCTGCAACTATCATATTTAGAACCATTGAAATAGCAATTAGTATTGAAAGGTTAAATTCCTTAAACCACAACTGAACAATAATTGCAGTAATTATAGCAAAAATAATTCCGTTTAATATTCCTATTAAGAATTCTTTACCTACAACTTTATTAAAATTACTAGAAGACAATTCCTTTGTTGCTATTGCTCTTATTGTGACAGCAAGAGTTTGCATTCCGGCATTTCCCCCCATGGAAGCTACTATTGGCATCAAAAATGCTAAAGCGACCATTTGTTCTATGGATGCACCAAATTTACTTATAACCCAAGTTGCTAGCAAAGCAGTGAGTAAATTTAAAAATAACCAGTTAAACCTTCTTTTAGTTTTTATAAACACGCTATCAGTAATTTCTTCATCTCCAACACCAGCAAGTCTAAGAGTATCTTCTTCGGCTTCTTCTTGTACAACTGTTACGGCATCATCAGCGGTGATCATTCCAACTAATTTATTGTTTTTATTTACCACACCCGCAGATACTAAATTATAATTTTCGAAAGTGTGCCCTACTTCTTCTTTATCCATATTTACTGAAATTAAAACAGGCATTTCTCTCATTATAGAATTCATCTTGGATTCTCTAGATGCTCTTAACACTCTAGACGAAGGAACTATACCAATTGGTTTAAATTCATTATCAACGACAAATATTTCTAAAAACTCTTCTGGTAAATCTTTATTTTCTCTTAAATAATCAATTGTTTGACCAACCGTCCAATTGCTAGGAACTGCAGCAAATTCTCTTTGCATAATTCTAGCAGCAGAATCTTCAGGATAACTAAGGCCTTCCTCTAATAAAAATCTATCTTTTGGTGGCAATTTATCAAGAACTGCTATCTTTTTTTTCTCTTCCAAATTTTCTAAAATTGCAATGGAATTATCTGACTCAAGTCTCTTCAGTATTTTAGCAATCGAATCTGTTGACAATAATTGAAGAACTTCTGTTTGAATAGATTCGTTTATTTCAACAAAAATTTCTGGATCAATATTAAATTCCTCAATCTCAATTAATTTTGCCCGTATCTCAACTGATAGATTCTCAATTAAATTTGCTACATCTGAAGGATGTAAGTCTTTTAGGGTTTGGTTTATAAACTTTATATCTGAGGTTTTAATTTTATCAGTAAAAATGCTTAAAAAATCTTTATTGAAATCAAAATTTACTTTTTTTCCACCTATTGATTTGAGTAAACTCATAAAAAATCCTGAATGTTTTTTTTGAGACTAATAGTTCATATAATGGTAAATTTCAATTTAAATGAACATAAAAGTTAAAGTTAGCAAACAACCGATTCCCTATAAAAATGCCATGAAATTTCTGCAAAAAAGAGTGGAAAAAAATAAGAAGGGTAAAGTTGAAGATTTTTTATGGATTTTAGAACATCCTACAACTTATACTGCAGGACTAAGGTACTCTAAAAGTGAAATATTAGATAAAAAGATTAAAATAGTTCCAACTAATAGAGGCGGAAAAATAACGCTACATAATCCAGGGCAAAAAATTATATATTTTGTATTAAATTTAAATAACAAAAAAAAAGACATTAGAAACCTAATAAATTTAGTAGAAAAAAGTATTATTGATTTTCTTAAGATTTATAAAATAGATGGTATTGCTGACAAAAAAAATATTGGAATATGGGTCAATGAAAAAAAAATTGCTGCGATTGGAGTTCGTGTATCTAAATGGGTTGCTTATCACGGTTGTTCAATAAATATTAAAAATAGCCTTAAAGGATATGAAAAGATATTACCCTGTGGTTTAGATAATAAAAAAATTACATCCGTATTAAATGAAAAAAAAATAAGCATTAGAAGCGTAAACAGTAATTTAAAAAAAGTTTTTTTAAAAAATTTAAATAATATTTAGAATTTTTTTTTTAAAAAAAATTCAAATTCCTTATCATATTTAGCTTTAAAATTATATTTTATGTTATTTATCATAAACTTTATTTTATATGCATGAAGCATTAATTTTGTATTTTTATTTTTAGTTTTTTTAATTCTCTCTTTTAAAAAATATTTATTGTCTCCCACAACAGGGTTTCCAATATTGTACAATTGTTTTCTAAGTTGATGCTTTCTTCCAGTTATAGGGTTAAGTTCTAATAAAGTATGCTCTGAAGAACTTTTAATTATTCTCACATACGAAATAGCCTTCTGAATTACTTTTTTGTTATTATCATAAGATATTAAATCATCTCTCATTTCTTTTATCTTAGAACTTATCTTGCCATGAGTAATAGCTAAATATATTTTATGCATTTTTCTAATTCTAAAAAGCGAAGTAAATAATTGTGCGTATTCTCTATTTTTAGCTACAATAAGAATCCCAGACGTTTCTTTATCTAATCTGTGAACTATAAATGGTTTTGAGTTTTCAAAATATTTAGTTTCTTTTAAAATGTCTACGATGTTCTTAAATGATTTTGTTCCAGATTGAACTGGAATACCCGAAGGTTTGTTTATTACTATAAAATTATCATTGTCCTCTATCAAAAAATTATCATACTTATTTTTTTCTTTCTCTGATGGCTTGTATTTTAATGGTTTTATTATATTTGAGGATTTAAATTTAGAGATATTATAAATCTCAATTATATCTCCAGCCTGAACTCTGTAAGAAGTTTTTGTTTTTTTATTATTAATCCTAATTTTATTTTTTCTTATAATTTTTTCTAGAAGCGACTGTGGTAAACTTATAACATTAGATTTAAACCATCTATCTAATCTAGAATTATGAAAGTCTCTTTCAACTTTGTATTTTAGAAGCATTTAGTATTTTTAATTAAATTATTTTGTAGCAGTTTTAGAGATTGCTTCTTTTTTTTGTGTATCTTTAACTTCAGTTTTTTTTGGTTTATCTATCTTTTTTGCATTAGGATCCCTATCAACAAGCTCGATTACAGCCATCGGTGCATCATCGCCGGTTCTGAATCCAGCTTTTAAAACTCTACTATATCCACCTTTTCTCTTACTATATCTTGAGGACAATATATCAAATACTTTAATAACTGATTTCTTATCTTGTAATTTTGAAAAAAGTCTTTTTTTGTTACTTAGAACATTTTTTTTACCAATTGTAATGACTTTGTCTATTTGTGGTTTTAGTTCTTTTGCTTTAGGAAGTGTTGTAATTATTTGCTCATATTTTATTAATGAATTAAGCATATTTTTAAACAAAGCTTTTCTATGTTCTGAAGTTTTGTTTAACTTTCTGTACCCTATTTTATGTCTCATATTAATAAGTATTCTCTTCTAATTTTTTTGAAAGCTCTGCGATATTATCAGGAGGCCAATTTGGTATTTCCATGCCTAAATACAATGACATTGTACTAAGAACTTCCTTAATTTCATTAAGAGATTTTCTTCCAAAATTAGGTGTTCTAAGCATTTCGGGTTCAGTTTTTTGTACTAAATCACCAATGTATATTATATTATCATTTTTAAGGCAGTTCATCGATCTTACTGAGAGCTCAAGTTCCTCAACTCTTTTTAATAGATTTTTGTTAAACTCTGGTTCACTTGATTTTACTTCTTGAACAACTTCTTTTGGATCTTCAAAATTAACAAACATAGAAAGTTGATCCTGAAATATTCTTGCAGAGTAAGCTATTGCGTCTTCTGCTTCTACTGTTCCATTGGTTTCTACAGTCATTAATAGTTTATCATAATCCAAAGCGCTACCTGCTCTAGTATTTTCAATCGTAAAAGAAACTTTTTTTACTGGACTAAAAAGAGAGTCTATTGCTATTAATCCCAAAGGATTATCCTCTGATTTATTCTTACTAGCCGAAACATATCCTTTCCCATTGTCTATCTGCAGCTCCATGTGAAAATTTGTTTTTTCATCTAAATTACAAATAGTTAAGTCAGGATTTAATATTTCAATTTCTGGAACTAAAGTTATATCTTTAGCTTTTACTTCTTTTGGACCTTGAACATCTAATATAATCTTTTTAGAACCTTTGGCAGATGACTTTATAGCTAAATTTTTTACATTCAGAACAATATCAGTCACATCTTCTCTTACACCTTTTATAGAAGAAAATTCATGTAAAACACCATCAATTTGAATGGCTGTAACCGCAGCTCCTTGAATAGATGATAGAAGAATTCTTCTCAAAGAGTTTCCAATCGTTTGCCCAAAACCTTTTTCGAGAGGTTCAGCAACTACTTTTGCAACAGATCTGTCTTCACTACTTGTGATTTCTAATTTACTTGGCTTAATTAAAGCTTTCCAATTTTTATCAATTATATTATTTGGCGCTTGCATTTTATACTCTCCTTTTTTTTGGTGGTCTTGTGCCATTGTGTGGCATAGGTGTTGTATCTTTAATGGATGTAATCTTAAAACCTTTTGACTGAAATGCTCGCAAAGCAGTTTCACGACCTGAGCCTGGTCCTTTGACTTGCACTGATAAAGTTCTGAGACCCTGTTCGTAAGCTTTGCCTCCTGCTTCATCTGCAGCCACCTGAGCAGCATAAGGAGTTGATTTTCTTGATCCTTTAAAACCTTTCGAGCCTGCTGAAGACCATGAAATTACATTTCCACTTTCATCGGCTATAGTAATGATAGTATTATTAAAAGTTGAATAAACAAAAGCTATTCCAGAAGTAATATTTCTTTTAATTTTTTTTTTCTTTTTAAAGCTAGATTCTTTTGTTGAAACTGGTAGTTTTTTTTCGCTATCTTTTTTTGTTGTATCTTCTTTTTTTTTATTCATTAGAAATATAATTTATTTTTTAAGAGGTGTTAATTTTTTACCTGCAATTGCTATTGCTTTTCCTTTTCTTGTCCTTGCATTACAATGTGTTCTTTGACCTCTAACTGGTAATTTTTTCTTATGTCTGCTTCCTCTATATGTGGCTAAGTCGACCAATCTTTTAATATTAACAGAGATTTCTCTTCTTAAATCACCCTCAACCTTATGGTTGGCATCAATGTGTTCTCTGATTTTTAATACTTGATCTTCAGATAATTCATTTACTCTTGTGTTTTTAGAAATGTTAAGTTTTTTACAAATCTTATTAGATGAATGCAAACCTATGCCATGAATATAAGTCAAGGCTATGCTGACAACTTTGTTTTGTGGAATATTAATTCCGGCTATACGGGCCATAATTTAATGGGTTAATGTTTAAAAACGTATTTATATGGCGTTATTATGTAAAGTCAACCCTCTATAACGCTCATTATTTCGCTAATTTCTTTATAAATTTGCTCGAGAGAACTTTCGCCGTTAACTACTTTCAATAAATCTAATTTTTTATAAAAATCCAGTAAAGGTTTAGTGGTTTCCTCATAGGTTTTAAAACGTTTAGTTGCAACTTCAGGAGTGTCATCAGCTCTTTTTTGTAAAAATTTATCAGAACAACAATTGGAATTTTTTGGAGGAGGGTTAAAATATTCATTATAAATTTTACCACAAGCAGAACAAAAAGATCTACCTGATATTCTTTTTTTAATTGTCTCAAGTGGAACGGAAAGACTAAGAACAACATTAATTTTTTGATTATATTTAGCTAAAAGTGAAGATAAATTTTTTGCTTGTGATAAATTTCTTGGATAGCCATCGAAAATAACTCTATTTTTGAATTCTTTTTTTGAAATAAAATTTTCTATTAACTTGCTAACTATATCATCTGATACTAGTGAACCAGTATTAACAACAGAAGAAATTTTTAAACCTAATTCTGTTTTGTTTTTAATTTCTTTTCTTAAAAATTCACCTGTGGAAAGTTGAAATAAATTAAATTTTTTTGCAATAAACTTTGACTGTGTTCCTTTCCCGGCACCCGGTGGTCCAAAAATAATAATGTTCATCTTAATATTTTTTATTTACCAAATTTACTTTTTCTTATTAACGACTCATACTGTGAACTCATTAATCTTGTTTGAACTTGAGTCACTGTATCCATAGCAACTACAACGACAATTAATATAGATGTTCCGCCTAGATAAAATGGTATTGGATATTTAGAAATTAAAAACTCTGGCATTAAACATACAAAAGTTAAATATAACGAACCAATAGTTGTTAGTCTTATTAGTATGCTTTCTATGTACTCTGCTGTTCTTTCACCTGGCCTAATTCCCGGAATATAACCTCCATACTTCCTTAAATTTTCTGCAGTTTCTTTAGGATTGAAAACAATGTTAGTATAGAAAAATGAAAAGAAAATTATTCCTGACGCATATAACATCATGTAAAGAGGCTGTCCCTGGGTAAACATAGAGGATATTTTTAAAAATGTTTCAGACTTTGAAAAACCAAAATTTGACATAGTTATAGGCAACAGCAAAAGAGCAGAAGCAAATATTGCTGGTATTACTCCAGCTGTATTTATTTTCAAAGGCAAATACGAAGACTCTCCTCCATAAATTTTATTTCCTTGTTGTCTCTTAGGATAGTTGACTAAAATTTTTCTCATAGCCCTTTCAAAAAAGACTATAAATAAAACTGTAGCTATTATTAAAACAAAAATTCCAATAATAAGTAGTGGAGATAGAGCTCCAGTTCTGCCAAGTTCAAAAGTTGAAGCTAAAGCTCTAGGTATCTCAGCTACAATTCCTGAAAAAATTATTAACGAAATACCGTTTCCAACACCCCTTAAGGTAATTTGTTCACCTAACCACATTAAGAAAGTAGTACCAGCAACTAAAGAAATTGTAGTTGTTATTCTAAAGTATAAACCTGGGTCAACTACTATAGATCCCGCATTTTCTAGTCCTACAGATACTCCGTAGCCTTGCAAACAAGCAATAAGTACAGTTCCATATCTTGTAATTTGAGTAATTTTTTTTCTACCGATTTCACCTTGTTCTTTTAAATTTTTAAAATAATCAGAAACACCTGTAAGAAGTTGAACTATAATAGATGAAGAAATATAGGGCATAATTCCTAAAGCAAAAATTGCCATTCTTGAAACAGCACCACCAGAAAACATATTGAACATGCCTAAGAGACCCTTTTGGCTCGTAGACATCATCTCTTTAAGAGAAGAAGGGTCTATACCGGACAAGGGAACGTAAGTTCCAAGGCGATATACCATTAACAATATTACTGTAAAAATAATTCTTTTTTTTAAATCAGTTGCCTGGCTGAATGCTCCTGCGCTTATATTTTCACTAGACATAATAATTTTTTATTTTTTTAAAATATTTAATGTTCCGCCCGCTTTTTCGATTTTAGTTTTTGCTCCTTTTGAAATAAAATTTACACTTATATTGATTTTGGCTTTTATTTCCCCAGAACCTAAAACTTTTAGTTTTGAACATTTTTTGTTAACAATGTTTTTTTCTTTTAAAATTTTTAAATCTAGTGCATTTGTTATATTTAATTTTTTACTATCATGAAATTTTTGTAAAGATGAAAGGTTTATAATTGCAATATTTTTTTTAAAAATGGATTTAAAGCCTCTTTTTGGCAATCTTCTATATAAAGGCATTTGCCCTCCTTCAAAGCTTTTGATAGCAACACCCGATCTTGCTTTTTGTCCTTTATGACCTCTTCCAGAAGTTTTTCCTTTAGAAGAACCTATGCCCCTTCCTGGTCTTATTTTTTTTGAATTGATTTTAGTTAAAGAATTTAATTTCATTAATCATTCTCCCTTTTAACTATAATTTCAGAAATTTTTTTTCCTCTAATGGTAGCTAATAATTTTGGAGAACTTTGAGATTTTAAACCCTTTATACATGCTTTCAAAACATTGTGAGGATTTGCTGAACCTAAAGATTTAGCTACTATATCTTGAATTCCTAAAACTTCACAAACTGATCTTACTGGTCCGCCAGCAATAATACCTGTTCCTGCAGGAGCTGATCTCATAAAGACTTTTCCGGCTCCATTTCTTCCTTTTACATCATGATGGAGTGTTCTTCCCTCTTTTAATTGAATTTTTATTTGGTTCCTTTTTGCTACTTCTGTAGCTTTTTTTATAGCGTCTGGAACTTGTTTCGATTTTCCTTGACCAATTCCGATGCTGCCTTTTTGATTACCAACTACAACTAATGCGGAAAATCCAAATCTTCGTCCCCCTTTTACGACTTTAGTTATTCTGTTTATTGCAACTAGTTTTTCTTTTATATCACTTTCAATTTTATTAAATTCTGCCATTAAAACTCCAATCCATTTTTTCTTAAAGAGTCTGCAAAAGCTTTTATTCTTCCGTGATATTTGTAAGAACCACGATCAAAATAAACTTTGTTTATTTTTTTTTTCTTTAGCTCTTTTTGCAAGCATTTCACCTAAAAGATTAGATTTATCCATTTTTTTACTCTTTCCACTTTTAATTTCCTTTTCTGTTGAAGAGGCAGAAACTAGAGTTTTTTTTGACTTATCATCAATAATTTGAGCAGAAATATTTTTAAGTGATTTGTAAACTGAAATTCTATACCTATCTACATTTACCTGCATCAATTTTTTTCTATTTCTATTTTTTCTTTTTATAGTTTTATTTATTTTTCTCATTTTATTTCTTTTTACCCTCTTTTTTTAGAACAAATTGATTTTTTTCTTTTATACCTTTGCCTTTATACGGTTCAACTGGTTTTAAGGCTTTTATATTAGATGCTACTTTTGATACTGTTTCTTTGTCCACTCCAGTTATTTTAATTAGAATTTGTTTCTCAACAGTAATTTTTACATCTTTAGGTATTTTGAAATTTATTTCATGACTAAAACCTAATTGTAGATTAAGAATCTCACCTTTTAAATTTGCTCTGAAACCAACGCCAGTAATATCTAATACTTTTTCATGACCTATGGAAACACCTTTGACGGCATTATTCACTAAACTTCTATAGGTACCCCATAAAACTGATGTTCTTTTGTCAATCTTTTTATTAAGTGGCAATATTTGAAATTCATTTTTTTCATTAACCTTAGATGAAAATATTTTTTCATTTATGCTAAGTTCTTTTGATCCTTTTGGGCCAGAAATAACGAGTTTATTTCCTGCGACTTTTACAGTTGAGTCTTTAGGTAAAACTATATTTTTTCTTCCTATTTTTGACATTAAAATACCTTACAAATTATTTCTCCACCAAGATTATTTTTTCTTGCTTGATGATCTGACATTACTCCTTTTGGAGTTGATAATATTGCTAAACCTAAACCATTATGAATTTTGGGTATACTTGTTGCTCTTGAATAGACTCTTCTTCCAGGTTTAGATATTCTTTTTATCTCTTTTATAACGGGAGTGCCTTCAAAATATTTAAGATCAACTCTGAATATACTTTTGTTGTTTTCTTTTTTGTCTACAAAAAAGTTAGAAATATAACCTTCTGATTTTAATACTTCTAATATCTTAGATCTAAAATTTGATGCTGGAACATTAATTGTATTTAGCAATCGCATTTGACCATTTCTTATTCTTGTAAACATATCGCCTATTGGATCTGTTAAAGTCATTTTATTTTCCTCCTACCAACTAGATTTTGTCATACCAGGGATTTTACCAGCCGCGCCCATATCTCTTAGAGCTATCCTTGATATTTTTAGTTTTCTATAAACACCGTGTGGTCTACCTGTTATTTCACAACGGTTTCTTATTCTTACTTTAGAAGAATTCTTTGGTAATTTGCTAAGTTTCTGTTGTGCGGCAAATCTTTCTGATAGTTCAAGTTTTTTATTTTTTATTATCTTTTTAAGTTCTGCCCTTTTTTTTGCATATTTTTTTTGCATTTTTATTCTTTTTAAGTTTTTTTGTACTGCGCTTGTTTTTGCCATGTTTATCCTTAGTTGTTGTTCTTGTTTTTTGTTGTTATTGGAAAATTAAATTCTTTTAAAAGCTCCAAAGTTGCTTTTTTTGACCTGCTAGTAGTTACAAAGCTTATATCTAATCCTCTTATTTTATCCACTTTATCAAAATTAACTTCAGGAAAAATTATATGTTCTTTGACTCCAAAACTGTAGTTTCCTGAATTGTCTATCCCCTTTTCACTTAAACCTCTAAAGTCTTTTATTCTTGGTAGAGCTATGTTTATCAAACGATCAATAAATTCATACATTTTATTAGATCTCAGAGTCACTTTCACTCCTGCGCTGAATCCTTTTCTAGTTTTAAAGTTAGAGATTGATTTTTTAAACTTAGTTACAATTGCTTTTTGGCCAGCTATTAAAGACATATCTTCAATGCAAGATTTAAGCTTTTTACTGTCTGAACTGTCTTGACCTAGCCCCATATTTAAGACAATTTTTTCAAATTTAGGAACTTGATGAATATTTTTGTAGTTTAGTTTTGTCATCAACTTTGATGAAATTTCCTTTTCGTATATATTTTTAAGTCTAGCTATCATTTATTTTTTTTCTTTACCTTTTTTATTTACATCTAAGTTTTTTATGTTTGATTGATGTATAAAGCTCTCTTTAGAAACAATTCCACCTTTGTTTTCTTTGCTAGGCTTAATATGTTTTTTTACCATATTTAATCCTTTGATTTTAACTAAGCTTTTTTTCCTAATTATTTCTAAAATTTCTCCAGTTTTTCCTTTATCTTTGCCGACAGTCACTTTCACTTGAATACCTTTTTTAAGCATCATTTTAGATAACCTCCGGTGCTAATGAAATTATTTTAGTATGCCCTTTTATTCTGAGCTCTCTAGTAACAGGACCAAATATCCTAGTTCCTATAGGTTCACCTTTTTCATCAGTTAGAACAACTGCATTTGTATCAAACTGTACTTTTGAGCCGTCATCTCTAAATATTTCTTTTCTGGTTCTAACGACTACAGCTTTATGAACTGAACCTTTTTTGACTTTTCCTTTTGGTATTGCATCTTTAACACTAATAACTATTAAGTCTCCAACTCCAGCATATCTTCTTTTTGATCCGCCTAAAACTTTAATACACTCAACTCTTTTTGCGCCAGTATTGTCTGCTACCATTAATTCTGTTTGTACTTGTATCATTTGCTAATTACTTCCCATGTTTTTTTCTTTGAAAAAGGTTTGCTTTCAATAATTTCTACTTTATCGCCTTCTTTAAATTTATTTTTTTCATCGTGTGCGTGATATTTTTTCGATCTTGAAATAACTTTAGAATAAAATGGGTGTTTAAATTTTCTTGTAACCTCAACTACTATTGTTTTATCATTTTTCGCACTAGTTACTTTACCTTTTAATATTTTTTTAGTCATTTTGAACCTTTTACTGTTGAAAACAATCTTGCTATATTTCTTTTTATCAAATTATATTGAGCAGAATTTTCTACCTGTCCATTAATTTTTTTAAACCTAATATTAAACAAATCTTTTTTCAGATCATGTATTTTCTTTTCTGCTTGTGTTTTTGTTAATTTTTTATCTTCTTTTTTTTTATTTTTCATTATTACCTTTTAATAAACTTTGTTTTAATTGGTAGTTTAGCTGATGCTTTGTATAAAGCTTCTCTTGCAACTTCTTCTGTAACACCATCAACCTCAAAAATTATCCTTCCTGGTTTGACTCTACATGCATAATACTCAGGCGAACCCTTCCCTTTGCCCATTCTTACTTCTGTAGGTTTTTTAGAAACTGGTATGTTTGGAAAAATTCTAGTCCAAACTTTCCCGGTTCTTTTCATATACCTTGTTAATGCAACTCTAGCAGCTTCAATTTGCTTACCTATAACCCTTTCAGGCTGAATCGCTTTTAGTCCAAATTGTCCATAGTTTAAGACTGCAGCTCGAGTTGCCTTCCCGTGAATTCTTCCTTTAAAAGCTTTTCTAAATTTAGTTCTTGTTGGTTGTAACATTTTTCACTCTCTCCATTTTTTCTTTATCTACATCTTTTTCAAATTTTTCACCTTTATAAATCCAAACTTTTACTCCAATAATTCCATAAGTAGTTAATGCTTCAGCTACACCATAGTCTATATCAGCTCTGATTGTATGAGATGGTATGCTGCCCTCTCGTAACCACTCGGTTCTAGCTATTTCATTGCCAGCCAATCTACCGCTGACCATAACTTTAATACCTTTAGCGTTCAGTCTCATAGCAGATTGCATACATCTCTTCATGGCTCTTCTATAAGCAATTCTTTTTACCAGTTGTTGAGCAATATTTTCTGCGGCCAAACTTGCATTTAATTCTGGTTTTTTTATTTCTTTAATATTTACAGTTACGTCGCTATCAGTAATCTTCATTATATTTTTTTTAATTTTTTCAATATCGGCACCTTTTTTTCCGATTACAAAACCTGGTCTTGAAGTGTGAATAGAAACAGTGCATCTTTTCGAAGATCTTTCTATAATTATTTCTGAAACACCGGAGTTTATAATATTCTTTTTTATATACCCTCTAATTTTAAAGTCTTCTATAAGATATTTACCAAATTCTTTTTTCTTTGCAAACCAAACTGAGTCCCAGCCTCTATTGACACCTAATCTGAAACCTATTGGATTAATTTTTTGTCCCATTATTTATTTTCCTTTTTTTTTTCAATTTTAACTTTCTTTTCAACTTGTTTCTTATTTGGTTGTTTTTTTTCAGCTAATACTATTGTTATTCTGCTAAATGGTTTTTTAATCGGACTAGCCCTTCCTTTTGCTCTTGGTCTAAATCTTTTCATTACTAAAGATTTTCCTACATAAGCTTCTTTGACAAATAAATTATCTATATCGTATTGAAAGTTATTCTCAGCATTCGCTATTGCTGATTTTACTGTTTTGCTAACATCGGTTGCAACTTTTTTTCGGGTAAAATCTAAATCTCTTAAAGCAGTGTCTGCTTTTTTTCCTCTTATATAATCTAAAACTAACGCAACTTTCCTAGGGCTTGATCTAACATTTTTGTTGACGGCTTTGATTGAAATATTATTTTTTTCCACTTTCGCCTCCTGCTGGTTTTTCTGATGGTTTAGCTGCAGGTTTGTCTCCTGTTTTTGCAGCAGGCTTAGCTGTCGCGGCCTCTGCTGCAGCTTTTTTGTCTGCAGGTGTATGTCCTTTAAATGTTCTTGTTGGAGCAAATTCACCTAATTTATGACCAACCATTTCCTCTGAAATAGTAATAGGGATAAAAGATTTTCCATTATGTATTTGAAAACTTATCCCAACAAAATCTGGTATTATTGTTGAGTTTCTTGACCAAGTTTTTATCGGTTTTTTGTTTGTTACATCTTTTAGTTTATCAATTTTTTTTAACAAACTTGGGTGTACAAAAGGACCTTTCCAAATAGCTCTAGTCATAATTATTTTTTTCTTTTCTTTCTTCTTGTTATTATTAATTTATCACTTCTTTGAGGTCTTCGAGTTTTCAAACCTTTAGCAGATTGTCCCCATGGAGACACGGGGCTTCTTCCTCCAGATGTTTTACCTTCACCACCTCCGTGTGGATGATCGACAGGATTCATGGCTACCCCTCTTGACTGAGGTCTCTTTCCTCTCCATCTATTTCTGCCCGCTTTTCCAATCTTGATATTTTTTTGATCTGGGTTAGAAACTACTCCAATGGTTGCTATGCACTCGCTTCTAACTTTTCTTGTTTCTCCCGATGAAAGTTTTAAAATGGCGTAATCTCCATCATAACCAGAAAGAGTAACCGAAGATCCTGCAGATCTTGCTATTTTTCCGCCATTTCCTGGTAATAATTCAACATTGTGTATAGAGGTTCCGGGAGGAATATCTTTTAGTTCTAAACAATTTCCAACTTTTATTTCTACATTTTTACCTGATTCAATTTTATCTCCAACTTTTAAATTTTGAGGACAAATTATGTAACTCATTTCATTATCGGTATATTTAATTAAAGCAATATATGCGGTTCTATTAGGGTCATATTCTATTCTCTCTACGTTACCAGATATATTTTTTTTCTTTCTATAAAAATCAATAATTCTAAATTTATGTTTTTGACCTCCACCTCTATGTCTTGAGGTTATCCTTCCGTAATTGTTTCTTCCGCCACTAAAGGACTGACCTTTTGTTAAGGACTTGTAAGGAGACCCTTTCCATAACGAAGATTTATTTACTATTACAGTGCCTCTGTTTGATTTTGTATATGGTTTAAAAGTTTTTAATGACATAATTAAATTCCAGTAGTCAGGTCAATGCTTTGACCTTTTTTTAAAGTTATAATAGCTTTTTTGTAACCACTTTTTGTTGCTATTTTACCTTGTTTGAGTTTACTTTTTGTTTTAGTGTTTACTATATTTACTTTAACGACATTTACTTTAAATAATTTTTCTATACTTTTTTTAATAGTTTTTTTATTAGCACCAGAGTGAACTTTAAAAACAGTTTTATTTTGCTCAGAGAGCACAGTTGCTTTTTCAGTTATAATTGGCTGTCTAATTGAGTCTATAAAATTAATTTTTTTCATTCAAAATCCTATTTTCTATTTTTTTTATTGAACTTAATGTCAAAATTACATTCTTGTATTTAAATAAATCATAAATATTTGCTCCATCATTATTAATAATTTTAATATTTTTTATGTTTCTCGCTGACTTATCTATATTTTTTATTGTCTCTATATCAGAAACAATTAAGGCATTTGAGAGTTTGTTGGATATGAGAAATTTATTAAAATCTTTTGTTTTTTTTATTTCTTTTTTAATATCTGATAAAATAAATAAATTTTTATCAAAATTCTTTTTTGAAAGAGTTTGTGCTAAAGCAAGTTTTCTTACTTTCTTGTTAATCCTTTTAATTTTGTAAACCGCACCTTTGGGGCCATGGGCAATTCCTCCCCCTACAAATAATGGAGCTTTTTTACTAGCATGACGCGCTCCACCTGAACCCTTTTGTGGAACTATTTTTCTTGTAGAGCCCCTAACTTCATTTCTTTGTTTTGTTTTAGCTGTTCGAGGTTTAGAATGATTTAACTGCCAATCTATTACATATTTTATTAATTTATGATTAACTTTTAAATTAATTACTTTGTCAGATACATCAATAGTTTCTGATGTCGGCCCACTTATGTTAAGAAGTTTAATTTTCATATCTATTTCTTTTTTCCTTTTTCAGCTTCTAGTTTTTTAGCTTTACTTTCAATTTTTTCTACAAGAGTTTTTCTTCTTACATTCTTAACTGACTCTTTTAAAAGAACCGTAGAATTTTTTGATCCAGGTATTGAGCCCCTTATATAAATTAGGCTATTATCAATATCTGATTTGATAATTTCTAAATTAAGCATTGTTCTATATTTATCTCCCATATGACCAGCCATTTTTTTTCCTTTAAATACTTTTCCAGGATCTTGGTTTTGACCTGTAGAACCATGAGCTCTGTGAGATATTGAAACACCATGAGAAGCCCTTAGTCCTCCAAAGTTCCACCTTTTCATTGCTCCTGCAAAACCTTTACCTATGGTTTTTGCTTTAACATCAACAAATTTCTTATCTTTTAGTATTTCTAATCCAAATTCATTACCTTCTTTATATTCATCAATTTTGTCTAGTCTAAATTCTTTAAGAATTCTTTTTGGTTCGGTATTTTTTTTTTGCAAAGTAACCTTTCATTTGTTTTGTTATTTTTGAATTTTTGATCTTAAAAAAACCCACCTTTAAAGCTGAATAACCTCTTTTTTCTTTTGTAATAACATCTAAGACCCTTGCTTTCTCAACTTTTATAACTGTTACAGGAACAGATTGTCCAGTTTTTAAGAACTCTCTCGTCATACCTAGTTTTTTTCCTAATAATCCTAATGTCATAAATTATATTTTTATTTCTATGTCGACTCCTGAGGCTAAATCTAATTTCATTAAAGCTTCAACCGTTTGAGGTGTGGGTTCAATAATATCAATTAATCTTTTGTGTGTTCTTGACTCGAATTGTTCTCTGCTTTTTTTGTCTATGTGAGGTGAACGTAAAACTGTATATTTCTCTATTCTTGTAGGCAAAGGTATAGGGCCTTTGACTTGTGCACCAGTACGTTTAGCTGTATTAACAATCTCTTCTGTAGATAAATCTAGGATTTTGTTATCGTAGGCTTTTAAATGTATTCTAATATTTTGTTTATCCATAAATTAAGCTAATTTTTTAGTTACCTCATCTTGAACGTTTTGAGGAACTTTTTCATAATGACTGAATTGCATAGTATATTGTGCTCGTCCTTGAGTAGATGATCTTAAATTATTTATATATCCAAACATATTTGCCAAAGGTACCGTTGCTGCGATAACTGTAGCGTTTCCTCTTGGCTCGGTTGATCCTACCTGTCCTCTTCTACTGTTTAAATCTCCGATAACATCACCCATAAAATCTTCAGGTGTAACTACTTCTACTTTCATAACAGGCTCTAATAATTTTAAAGTAGCTTTTTGGCAAGCTTCTCTAAAACACATTCTAGATGCTATCTCAAATGCTAATACACTAGAATCGACATCGTGATGTAAACCATCGAGTATTGTTACTTTGTAATCAATCAATGGGAAACCAGCAAGAATGCCGCTATCAGCTACACTTACAACACCTTTTTCCACGCCAGGTATAAATTCTTTTGGAATTGAACCACCTTTAATTTTATTTTCGACTTCTCTTCCTTTGCCTGGTTCTAGAGGCTCAACATTAAGAGTTACTTTTGCAAACTGTCCAGCACCACCGCTTTGTTTTTTATGTATGTAAGTAACCTCTGAAGAACCTAAAATAGTTTCTCTATAAGCTACCTGAGGTGCTCCAATATTTGCTTCTACTTTAAATTCTCTTTTCATTCTGTCTACAATAATATCTAAATGTAATTCTCCCATACCTTTAATAATAGTTTGTCCAGATTCTTCATCTGAAGAAACTCTAAAGGATGGGTCTTCCTTTGCTAATCTACCTAAGGCTTCACCCATTTTTTCTTGGTCTGCTTTTGTTTTTGGTTCAACAGCAATTTCTATAACTGGATCTGGAAATTCCATTGGTTCTAATAATATAGGTGTGTCTTCTTCGCATAATGTGTGTCCGGTTATGGTATATTTTAACCCTGCTAGAGCTACAATATCTCCTGCATTTGCTTCTTTAATATCCTCTCTACTGTTTGCGTGCATAAGAAGCATCCTTCCAACTCTCTCCGTTTTTTCTCTAGATGAGTTATAGATTGATGTACCTGCTTTAATTGTGCCCGAATAAATTCTTATAAAAGTTAAAGAACCTACAAATGGATCGTTTGCAACTTTAAAAGCTAGAGCAGAAAAAGGTTCCGAGTCAGAAAATTTCATTTGAACTTTTTCTTCTGAACCAAGTTTTGTACCTTCTATTGATCCTAAGTCTTTAGGACTGGGCAGATAATCAACTACGGCATCTAAAAGCGGTTGGACACCCTTGTTTTTAAAAGCAGATCCAGTTGTTATTGGAACAAAACTAAATGCTAATGTGCCTTTTCTAATACATTTAATAAGATCTGTTTCTGAAGGTTCTTTGCCGTCGAGATAGGACTCCATTAGTTTTTCATCTTCTTCAACTGCCGCTTCTACTAAGTCTTTTCTGTATTTATCAGCTTTTTCTTTTAAGTCTGCAGGAATATCAACTATATCAAATTTCGCTCCTAGATCTTCATTTTGCCAGATTATAGCTTTCATCTTAACTAAATCAATTACGCCTTTTAATTCCGCCTCAGAACCTATGGGAAGTTGTAAAACTAAAGGTTTGCAACCTAACCTGTCTTTAATCATATTAACACACATGTAAAAATCAGCACCCGTTCTATCCAATTTATTTACAAAACAAATTCTTGGAACTTTATATTTATCTGCTTGTCTCCAAACAGTTTCTGATTGAGGTTCAACACCTGCAACACCATCAAAAACACAAACGGCTCCATCTAAAACTTTGAGTGATCTTTCTACTTCAATAGTGAAATCTACATGTCCTGGTGTGTCAATTATATTTATTCTATGGTCGTTCCAGAAGCAGGTTGTTGCGGCTGAAGTAATTGTTATACCACGTTCTTGTTCTTGTTCCATCCAGTCCATGGTTGCGGCACCATCATGAACCTCTCCAATCTTATGACTTTTTCCTGTATAATATAGAATTCTTTCTGTCGTTGTTGTTTTACCGGCATCTATATGGGCCATGATCCCGATGTTTCTATATTTTTCTAATGGATATTTTTTTGACATAATCAATTACCATCTAAAGTGTGCAAAAGCTTTATTTGCTTCTGCCATTTTATGCGTGTCTTCCTTTTTTTTAATTGCTAAACCTTTATTTTGTGATGCTTCAAGTAATTCCACTTGTAATTTTTCAGCCATTGTTTTGTTTTTTCTTTTTCTAGTTGATTCCATTAACCATCTTAGAGCTAAGGCTTGTGCTCTTTTTGTTTTAACTTCAACTGGTACTTGGTAAGTGGCGCCTCCAACCCTTCTAGATCTACATTCAACGGTTGGTTTAACATTGCTAATTGCTGTATTGAAGATTTTAATAGGATCTTCTTTGCTTTTTACTTTTATAATATCTAAAGCGTCATATAGAATTTTTTCTGCTTGAGATCTTTTTCCGTCATACATTATAGCATTAATAAACTTTGAAATAACTTCGGATCCAAATTTTGGATCTGGATAAACTTTCCTTACTGGTGCTCTTCTTTTTCTAGACATAATTAAAATTATTTAGGTTTTTTTGTACCGTATAGTGATCTTCTTTTTTTTCTATTAGCTACTCCTTGTGTATCTAGGTTTCCTCTTAATATGTGATAACGTACACCTGGTAAATCTTTAACTCTTCCACCTCTGATGAGAACAACTGAATGTTCTTGTAAATTGTGACCTTCTCCGCCAATGTAAGCAGTCACTTCAAAACCATTTGAAAGTCTTACACGAGCAACCTTTCTTAAAGCTGAATTAGGTTTTTTTGGTGTAGTGGTATAAACTTTTACACACACGCCTCTTTTCAAAGGTTGTTTTTCTAAAGCTGGAACCTTGTTTCGTATTACAGATTTAACACGAGATTTTCTTATCAACTGATTAATTGTAGGCATAGCATTAATTTTGATAAAAGACTGTAAGACGGGCCTTGAGATCAAGGTAAGTTTAGTTAGTGTTTAAGGTTAAATACCACCTTACTTCCAACTATCAAAATTGCGCTAAACTAACATTGAAGCTGTAAAAGTCAATAATTAATAAAGGAATTAATCCTTATTTAATAGGCTTTATTCGGTTATAGTTTGGTTTTCTGACTGCTCTTTTTTAAGCTCTTCTAATCTGATTTTATCTTGTTCTTTAGCCTCTTTATCCCAGCCCATTTTGGTAAGGCCTGTTCCAGCGGGTACCAATCTTCCTACAATAACGTTTTCTTTAAGACCTCTTAAATTATCTACCTTACCTTTTATTGCTGCATCAGTAAGAACCCTAGTTGTCTCTTGAAATGAAGCAGCTGAAATAAATGAATTAGTTTGCAATGAAGCCTTGGTAATTCCTAATAAAATTCTTTCAAAAACAACTGGTTTTTTATTAGCAGCTTTTAGATCCTCGTTTATCTTATTGATGTCAAGTAAATCAATAACTTCACCCAATAATAAATCAGAGTCTCCTGACTCTTTTACTTCTACTTTTTTTAACATTTGTTTTACTATAACTTCAATGTGTTTGTCGTTAATAACAACACCTTGGAGACGGTAAACTTCCTGAACTTCACTAACAAAATATTCAGTTAGACGTTCTACTCCTAGTATTCTTAAAATATCATGCGGTGCAGGATTTCCATCTAATAAATACTCACCTTTTTTAATTTTTTCTCCCTGGTTAAAATTAACATGTTTGCCTTTAGGGATTAAATAATTAGAAGTTTCTCCTTTAGATGAAACTATTGAAATTTTTTGTTTTCCTCTAAGTTCTTTTCCAAATTCAATAACTCCATCATTTTCAGCTATAATGGCACTATCTTTAGGTCTTCTAGCTTCAAAAAGCTCGGCCACTCTTGGTAAGCCCCCAGTAATATCTTTAGTTTTCGATGTTTCTTTTGGTAATCGTGCCAAAACATCTCCTGCAGAAACTTTTTGGCCATCTTTAATAGAGAGTATTGAGTCTGGAACTAAATAATATCTTGCTTCATTTCCATCAGCTTTTTTTATAATTTCTCCCTTATCATTTCTCAAAGTTATTCTAGGCTTAAGCTCTGAATTTTTAGATAAAGACTTCCAGTCGGTAACTGATTTTGCTGCAATTCCTGTAGCATCATCTAATGTTTCTGTCAGTGACGTTCCCTCTACTAGATCCATATAATTTGCAACTCCACTGGTTTCGGCAATAACTGGTAAAGTATAGGGATCCCATTCAGCAATTTTTTTACCTTTTTCAATTAACTCTCCATCTTTAAAAAATAGTTTTGATCCGTAGTTTACTTTATAAATAGCTAATTGAATTCCATTTTCATCCTCTATTGACAGTTGTGTGTTTCTGCCCATCACAATAATATTTTTTTTGGAGTCTTCTATTAAATTTTTATTAATTATAGTTAATTTACCTTTAGTTTTAGAGATTATTTGAGATTCTTCTTTAATTTGTGCGGTTCCTCCAACGTGAAAAGTTCTCATAGTTAACTGAGTACCTGGCTCACCAATAGACTGAGCAGCGATCATTCCTATAGCTTCACCAATACTTACCAGTTTACCTCTAGACAGATCTCTTCCATAGCAAGTTTGACAAACACCTCTTTTTGCTTCGCATGTAATTACAGAATGTACATTAATAGATTTAACACCCGCCGAGTCAATTAATTCACAACCCGCTTCATCTATCAATGTTTTCTTTTTCAAGATAACTTCTCCAGAGATTGGGTGTTTAATATCTTGTGCAGGAACTCTGCCTAATACTCTTTCGGACAAACTTACCAAGATATTTCCGCCTTCAATGATTTCAGTTAGTGTGATAAAAGATTTTGAGTTACAGTCTTTTACTGTAACTTGAAGATCTTGGGCAACATCACACAAACGTCTAGTTAAATAACCTGAATTTGCTGTTTTCAAAGCTGTATCGGCTAAACCTTTTCTTGCTCCATGAGTTGAGTTAAAGTATTCTAATACTGTCAAGCCTTCTTTAAAATTTGCAACAATTGGTGTCTCAATAATTTCTCCTGACGGTTTAGCTATTAGACCTCTCATCCCAGCTAACTGTTTCATTTGAGCTTGAGAACCTCTAGCACCTGAATCGGCCATCATATAAACAGAGTTAGTTTCAATTCTTCCATTAGGATAAACCTTTTCAGCTGATGATATTTCTTTCATCATTTCATTTGCTACCGTATCAGTACACTTAGACCAAACATCAACAACTTTATTGTACTTTTCTCCTCTTGTAATTAGTCCATCTGAGTATTGTTTCTCATATTCTTCTATTTGTTTTTTTGTACCTGAAATTAATTTTTCTTTTGTTGCGGGTATTATTAAATCATCTTTTCCAAATGAAATTCCTGCTTTAAAAGCGTGTTTAAAACCTAAAGATTTTATCCTATCACAAAAAATAACAGTTTCTTTTTGTCCGCAAAATCTAAAGATTGTATCTATGACCTCTGAAACATTTTTTTTAGTCAAAAGTCTATCGATCAAAGTAAATTTAATTTTAAAATTTTTCGGTAAAACGCTGGATAATAAAAAGCGTCCAGCAGTACTTTTGTACTTTTGTTGAATTTCTTTATTGTTTTCATCTACAGTTTTAAACACAGATATAATTTTAGAGTGTAGGCTAATAGATTTGTTTTCTATCGCTTGTTCTATTTCATTAATATTTGAAAAAATCCCTTTTACTTTATCGTCTTTATCATTAGATTGAGACAAATAGTAAATACCCAATACAATATCTTGACTGGGTACTATTATAGGTTTTCCGTTAGATGGACTTAAAATATTGTTAGTTGACATCATTAATACTCTAGCCTCTAGCTGAGCTTCTAAACTCAAAGGAATATGTACAGCCATTTGATCTCCATCGAAATCAGCGTTGAAAGCGGCACAAACTAATGGGTGAAGCTCAATAGCATTTCCTTCTATAAGTTTTGCCTCAAACGCTTGAACTCCTAAACGGTGTAACGTAGGTGCTCTATTTAAAATGACAGGATGTTCTCTAATAATATGTTCTAAGGCATCCCAAACTTAGCTTTTCTCTTTTTCAACTAATCTTTTAGCTTGCTTAATTGTTGTTGCTAAACCAAGTTTATCTAATCTTGCATATAAGAAAGGTTTAAATAGTTCTAAAGCCATCTTTTTTGGTAATCCGCACTCGTGTAATTTTAATTCAGGACCAACTACTATTACTGATCTTCCCGAATAATCTACTCGTTTACCTAATAAATTTTGTCTAAATCTTCCTTGTTTACCTTTAAGCATTTCTGCTAAAGATTTAAGTGGTCTTTTCCCGGTACCAGTAATGACTCTACCTCTTCTTCCATTATCAAATAGTGCATCAACGGACTCTTGAAGCATTCTTTTTTCATTTCTAATAATTATGTCTGGAGCTTTTAGATCTAATAATCTTTTTAATCTATTATTCCTATTTATAACTCTTCTATAAAGATCATTAAGATCCGATGTTGCAAATCTTCCTCCGTCCAAAGGAACCAAGGGCCTTAGTTCAGGTGGAATTACTGGAACTGTAGTTAAAATCATCCATTCAGGTTTATTTCCTGAGTCAATGAAAGATTCTACTAGTTTAAGTCTTTTAATTGTCCTTTCTTCGGTAACTTTTGATTTTATGTCTTTTAAAGATTCTCTTAGTCGCTTTTGTTCTTTTGGTAAATCAAGACTTAGCAAAATATCTCTTACAGCTTCAGCGCCGATTCCAGCAGTAAAAGAATCTTCACCGAACTCATCTTGAGCTTTCATTAAAGACTCCTCTGAAATTAAGTCCCCTTTTTTTAAAGTTGTTAAACCTGGTTCAATAATTATAAAGCTTTCAAAGTATAATACCTTTTCAACATCTTTTAATTTCATATCAATTGCCAAAGCAATTCTACTTGGTAAAGATTTTAAAAACCAAATATGTGCTACTGGGCAAGCTAAATCTATATGCCCCATTCTTTCTCTTCTTACGTTTGATTTAGTAATTTCGACACCACATTTTTCACAGATGATACCTCTAAACTTCATTCTTTTATATTTTCCACAAAGACATTCATAATCCTTTACTGGACCAAAAATTCTTGCACAAAACAAACCATCTTTTTCTGGTCTAAACGTTCTATAATTAATTGTTTCAGGTTTTTTAATTTCACCAAAAGACCATGATTTAATTTTTTCTGGACTTGCTAAAGTAATCTTTATGCTATCAAAAATATTCTCAGGAATATTGTTTTGATTTTTGAATGTAGAAAGATTTTTTTCCATATTAATTAAGCTCTATATTTAAACCTAATGCTCTTATTTCTTTAATTAAAACATTAAATGACTCAGGAATTCCTGACTCAAAATTATTATTTCCTTTTACTATAGTTTCGTAAACTTTTGTTCTACCGCCAACGTCATCTGATTTAACGGTTAACATTTCCTGAAGCGTGTATGAGGCTCCATAGGCTTCTAGGGCCCATACTTCCATTTCTCCAAACCTTTGTCCTCCTAACTGTGCTTTTCCACCAAGAGGTTGTTGCGTTACTAAACTATAGGGTCCGGTAGAACGTGCATGAATTTTGTCTTCTACTAGATGGTTCAATTTTAACATATAGATTATTCCTACAGTTACAGGTCTATCAAATTTTTCACCGGATATGCCATCCCACAAAGTAGTCTGGCCAGAATTTGGTAATTTAGATATGTCTAACAAACTTGTTATATCTTTTGTTGATGCCCCGTCAAAAACAGGTGTGGCTACTGGTAGTCCGCTAGATATATTTTCTACTAATTCAAATAACTCTTTTTTATTTAGTTTACTTATTACTGAATCGTAATAATCACCTCCATACACTACTTTTAACTTCTTCTTAACTTCATCTTCAGTTTTTTGAAAGTTTTTTAATAATTCTTTAATTTGCTCCCCTAACTCTGAGCAAGCCCAACCTAAATGTGTTTCAAGGATTTGCCCGACATTCATCCTGCTAGGAACTCCCAAAGGATTAAGAACTATATCTACTGGTTTACCACTGGCCATGTAGGGCATATCTTCAATAGGAACAATTTTACTTACTACTCCTTTGTTACCGTGTCTTCCAGCCATTTTATCACCTGGCATTAATCTTCTTTTTACTGCAACAAAAACTTTTACAACTTTCATTACAGTTGGAAGCAAATCATCTCCTTGTTTAATTTTTATAACCTTATCTTCAAATCTAAGTTTGATATCTTCGTTTGCACCGTCATATTGTTTTTTTAATTTTGATAAATTGTTGTTTATATTTTCGTTTGAAATACTTAATTTCCATATATCTTTCAAAGATAAAGAACTCAAATCACTATCTTTTAGACTCTCATTTGAACCTAAATTTTTAAATTCTTTACTTAGCTTTTGATTTTTTAAAAGTTCTATGGCTCTCAATTTAATATTTCTATTTAATATTTCTTCTTCTACCTTTTTATCTTCTTGAACTAATTCAATTTCAGACCTTTCAATGGCTATTGATCTTTCATCTTTGTCTATTCCATGTCTATTAAAAACACGAACATCAATTACTACTCCAGAACCACCAGATTTTAATTTTAAAGAAGAATCTCTTACATCGGTTGCTTTTTCTCCAAAAATAGATCTTAGAAGTTTTTCTTCTGGGCTAGAAGAGGTCTCGCTTTTGGGAGTCACTTTTCCTACTAAAATATCTCCAGGTTTAACTTCTGCCCCAACATATACTATTCCAGACTCATCAAGATTTCTTAAACTTTCTTCACTCACATTTGGAATATCTCTCGTAATTTCTTCTGCTCCTAATTTAGTATCTCTTGCCATAGATTCATATTCTTCAATATGAATTGATGTAAATACATCGTCAGTAACACATCTTTCTGAGATTAAAATTGAGTCTTCAAAATTATATCCTTGCCAAGGCATAAACGCTACAGTAACATTTTTTCCTAAAGCTA